>JAEEGL014333012.1_pt1 | contig 248780 bp, 341 predicted proteins | sample 9134231 | NCBI WGS metagenome assembly JAEEGL01 (sample SAMN16246548, study PRJNA631951) | gut metagenome | biome: gut microbiome; feature: rumen; material: fiber-attached | host: Bos | place: Iran: Karaj | collected 2018-10
ACCCTTAGGAGTTTTATATCGGAAAACTCCCCGTGTACAAAACGCATGGTTTTCACATGATAGCCCAAGTGCACTTTTGGGATACATCATAATCACCAGTCCTTAGAGTTAATTACGCTCTGTGGTTAGGTGAGCTGCGGACCCAGAGGGTATCGAACCCCCGACCATCACCTTAACAGGGTGCCGCTCTACCAGCTGAGCTATAGGTCCATTTGATGTAGCGAAGGAGGGACTCGAACCCTCGAGGCTTGCAGCAGCACCTTATGAGAGTGCCCAGATACCAACTTCTGACACTTCGCTATGTCGGAAGGCAAGATGGGACTCGAACCCATGTCCTGAGTCTTACATGCAGGGCATTTGCAATGCTCGCTGGCACCACTCCAGCACACATGCCTTCCATTAGCAGAGTAAATTTACGAGCTACGGACTGGAGAAACGGCGGCTTTACGCCGATTGCGTTACCACATAGGGTTTTACCTCCTGTTGCGTTGCACCTTACGGCACCTCACGATTACCGACTCATTTCACCAGGCGAGGGTGACTCTTTTTCCCAATCTACACCCGCAAGATTTACCTAGGCATCTCACAAGCTTACCCTGGTCATACTCTGAGGTCTGTACTCTGCATTGTCTAGGTGGCGAGACTCGAACTCGCGGCCACTAGTTCCCAAAACTAGTATGATACCAACTTCACTACACCTAGATTATACGAAACTACACGGCAGAGCTTCTTGGAAAGTATTCTACCACCACCATCTAAGTAGAAGCACATACTTGGGATATTCCAAGATATACCTGTTCGCTACTTTCTACTCCCACACCTCGTTCCGTTTCAGTATTTGACTACCATGGGGGAATCGAACCCCTCACAGTCTTCCACCCACAGATCCGTCTCTTGCCGAACCAGCTGTATTCCGACTCACCGTTCCACTTTTTCTACTAAGAGTTTGCGTTTGCAACCGCAAGGTCTCTGTTCAAGGTTGGCTTCCGACCGTGCCCGCCAATCGAGTCACGATAGGTGTGGAGCGTAAGGGACTCGAACCCTTGACCTGAAGCTTGCAAAGCTACCGCTCTACCAACTGAGCTAACGCCCCCGTTCTCGGCATTTAGAACAACACTTTCACATCAACCTTTATCTAGAAACGGTTTTCAGTTACTCGTCTTGAGATACAAGGGGCTGCCGAGCGGCACTCACCTAGATTCTTTTAAGTGGATCCCGCAGGAATCGGACCATGCTCCTCCGGTTTTTCAGACCGGCGTACACACCAGTTATACGAGAGATCCTCATTCACCCACTCCTTGAAAACCCGACTGGTAAACTTCCGGAGTAGCGTAAGTTTGCTTTTACCATTCCAATTCTAACTTATTCACATTTTCTCCTGTTACAGATTAGCCCAGAATAGTAATATCTATTGGATCGTTGTGCCATCGGTGGAATCGAACACACCATACACCGTGGATTTCTGGTGCCCGTGCGTACCAACACGGCTACTGTTACCAATATACAGTGATAAACCGGCTTGTTGTGGAGGAGGGTGGACTCGAACCACCAGTCCCAAAAGGGAACGGATTTACAGTCCGTGCGGCTACCAGTTACCGGTTACTCCTCCATAAAAATGTCCTTGTTTTCCGGTAAGGGGGATCTGACTTGCAAGATTCAACAGATTGTCCCCTGGAGCGGTCTTATACCCGAAGGGAGCGCAGATTTACACGGTTTTTGACCGATACGGCGCACAAGTGACATTCCACAATCTCTTCTCTGAGGTAGAAGAAATTCTAAAGAAAACCCGTATAGTAGCGGGAGAGGGAGTCGAACCCTCGTCATTTGGCTTATGAGACCAAGCTGGAACCACCTCCAGTCCATCCCGCATCACCTGAGAACTGTTTCCGTCACGGTCATGTTCTCGTGATCTGGATGATCTCCGCTGCATCACTGCAGTGGCACCCAGAAATATGTCGTATTACCGTTCTTACTTCACCATTACCAACTTCACGAACCAGTAAGAACAGTTTGTTTCATTCATTCTTCACCAGTATGTCAAAGAACTGATTTTGTGGACTTCTTAAGATCCATTTGATGGATATTCGGAAGTCGTTTTATGTGTTTCGCTTCATTAGAAGCGTTACATACAAATATCAAAGTCTTTTCAGTTACTTAAGCGTCTTTTTCAAGATTTTTTTTTCACTTCTGTTCAGTCGAAGTTCTAGACTTTGGAAGTGAGTTCCAGTCGTAGTTTTGTAGTCCTACTAGACCTTTCACTGTGGCGTATCTTCCGTTCGCCACCATCAGTGACATGATCTCATCGGTCATCTCAACCACAATGACGGTCTTTCCGATACCGAATGCGTAACCAGCTTCCCAGGTGGCTCCTGCTGTCGGTGCTAATCTTCCGTAGCTCAACACAACTACGAAGTCACTGTTCTGGATCGCTTGTATGTCTTCGGTGAAGACCATCAACCCCCACTCGTTGTTAGGATAGTCCCAAGCATTCGGAATGGTGTGTTCGACAGGAGCGTAGACCTCGAGCATATCGTTTTCTCTGAGGATCTGAACGGCCTTCGACATATCATTACGCTTGTCTTGTGACAGAGGGGCTGCTAGATATACCTTGAACTTACTCATATACATTCGTTTTTTGCACTTACATATACAAGAAATCTAAGAAACTTAAGACAACATTTCAAAGAACTGTTTGATGAGCCTCCTACTGGAATCGGACCAGTGTCCCAGACTTACGAGGTCTGTGTTTTACCACTCAACTAAAGAGGCATATAACGAAAAATGCGGCACTGATTTTCATCGGCACCGCATGTATCGTTTGGTTATGTAACTTGTCCTTACCTATTCATAGCGGCGCCACCGTAGCATGGATCATACCAGTGTTCTGCGCAAAATGAGCCCAAGATCGAGGGCATTTGCTTCGATGTCTGATTGGTCGTATTGTTGCGTTTTGTCGCCATTTTGGAATTGATTTGGAAATTTACTATTAAATAATAAATTGGATTTCTGGAAATTTAAGTCATTTGTAAAGATCTTCCACAAAATCCATAGCAATGGATGTAAGTGTGTTGCAGGCTTCAGGAAGCATCTTATTCCAGTCATCAAGTGAGTTGTCACCGATCTTGTCAGTTATGAACTTCCAGCAGTGGAACTCAACGGGGAAGCCTTTGAACTTGCTGCACAAGGCCGCTTGTTGGAACGCTTCCATGTCACATACGGCAGTGAAACCGTCACGCATTTGGTAAGCGTCTTCTGCGTTGGTGACAAAGGTGTCACCTGAGTTGCACGAGTATTCTTTGTTTCCAGTATCTGCACCGATCCAGTATTCACTCTTGTCAAGGTATTCACCACCGATCTTTACGAGATCTCGGTCAATGAATCTCGAGGGGTTTACCACAACACCAGGTTCCTCGAACAGGCTTGCTGCGGTACCGATGTTCAACACAGTCACTTCGGCGTTACCACCAGTGTACTTCATAGTTATGTCAAACACCATCTTGAGCATCTTGTATGAGTTGACTTTGCCGACACCAGTACGGACAAACACAACTTCACGGTCTTTGATGTTAGTGTGCTTCTGGAAGAACCTTTTCAAAGGTCTCAGACCGTTCAACCATTTCTCTTGGCATTGGTCTTTGATGTGCTCGAGTGTGAGTATGTCAACCTCATCATCGAGAGCATAGGTTATAACAAGTATCTTTCTCATATTCACATATAAAAGAATTCCGCCAGACTTAAGCCTTAGAAGATTCTATAAGAAACACCGATACCGATCTGTGGTCCAAGATCCAAGTCTTTCTTGATTAGTCCGTATTGCATACCGAAACCAGCATACACACCAATAGATATGCGAGATTTCTTTTCAAGTGTCCCAGTTCCGTCAACCAACGAGTTCTGCATAAGTTCTATGCTGACATTCGGATTCGGTGTGTGGACAAACAGTTTCATGTCCTCGGTCTGTCCTATGAGTATCGGTACCCTGACTCTTAGATCAGATATCGTTGTCTCAGAAACACTTCCTGAGAACAGTGTCTTTCCTGATACTGTCAACCAGTCATCCTTGTAGTTGAACGGTGCCAACCGTGTCGTATCGTCTATTACCTTGACGGTGTCTGTCAGGACAATGGTGTCCGAAGAGAATTCCGATATGATCTTAGTTAGACTTGTTATCTTACTTCTTAGTTTGCGCTCGATCTCCTTTCGGTTGAGTTCTTCCTGTTCGAGTTGCGCTTGAAGTGTGTTCTTGTCTACTATAAGAGACTGGTTCCATTGGATTATCTCACCGTTCTTTGTCTTTAGTTCGTGGACCGAGTCAGTGACTGCAGATAGGTTCTGGTTGGCACGGGCCAGATCGTTCTTAAGATCTGATATGCGGTATGCTGAGAACGCTATGGCGATACATAGCAATGCAGCCAGAACAATCGTTATCCTTTTTCCAAGTTTTGTCATTTCGCATATAGTATATTCTGATAAAGAATGTCCAGCAACCAGTAAGAACTTTAGTGTTTACTTGAAACCGACAGTTCCACCCATTACTGGATGATCTTCTATGTATGCCTTGCGGATAGTTATCAGTGTGTCTAGTTCGCCAAGCGCTGCATTGAGCACCTCATACACACGCTTGCACCACTTACGGTGTATGTTCCATTTCTTAGCGATATACTTGTAGTCGTTACCGTTCAGTATACCGCATACGACACGACCGAACATGTTGCACATATCTATAGCAATGTCTAGTTGGTCTTGGTCAATGCATGATTCTATAGTTTTGCGGCATTTCTCGTTGCCTGTGAAAATGAATCTCTTGGTGTTGTCTTCGTTGAAAATTCTCATGATACAAAAATGCTCTGTGCCAGTCTAAGCATAGAGCAGGCACAGAGCTGGGGTTTAGTTGATGGATTTGGGTTAGTTGATTTCGAGGAGTTCCACGAGGTCTGAGAAGAAGCTGCACATGTCTTGAGATGCGCTGCAGCGGTTGTATGACCAACCGATCTCTTCACAGTTCTCTTCGTATTCCCCTTTGAGTTTATTGATCTCCTCTTCAATGTCGGCGTTTGCCTCAGTCAGTTCCTGACGGTATTTCGCCTCTTCGTAGATAAGATCTCTAGATTCTGAGTCGGCCTCCTCGTAAAGACGCTTCATACCATCGTGAAGTTTGCTGCAGAAGTCTTCACGGTCGTTTGCGCACATACCACAGATAAGATACTTGATCTTCTCGATTGACGAGTGCAAGATCTCACGGATGGTAGTGAGTCTGTCGTCTGTGAAGGTATCCGAGTCTGAGATCTCTTCCGAGTACTCGGCCACCTGTTGGATGATTTCCTTGATCTTCGTGACCCGCTCGATGGTGTCGTTGCACACGGTGCCGTTACCGCACTTGCAAGCCTTCTTTTCCGACGGATCTTTCTGGTCTGTGACTTGTTTCTTCTGTTCTGTTTTCTCAGGTTCTGTCGAAGAGTAATACTGGTAAGATATACTCTGTACATTACCTTCGGCGGTGGATTTCTTCAACGCTTCCACGAATTTCTTCGGGTCATCGTATTCCACACCGTTCAGAACCCCCTTGAATTTGAAATTCTGTTCTGACATAGTACTATGGTTTATTAGTTTCGTTGTCAAAAAATAAACTGTATACCGGCATTGTTAAGCTATTAATAAGATTCTAGAAAGTTTATATTCGATTACTATGAAGATAAATGTAATAGGTGACATACACGGTCGCACAAACTGGAAAGACATAGTCATAGACGATGGTATAAATGTGTTTGTCGGTGACTATTTCGATCCGTATGATAGGATCTCTGCAGATGATCTTATGATTAACTTCACTGAGATCTGTGAGTTCAAACGCAACCACCCTGAGACGGTGTTGCTGTACGGCAACCACGACTTCCACTATATAGTTCCTTTCTATGGTGGTTCGACAACTAGATATGATGGTTGGAACGCAAAGAAGTATCACGAACTGTTTGAAGACTCTAAAGACCTGTTCAACGGTATCGCTTATGCACCCGACAGCACACATATCGTTACACATGCTGGCATCACAAAACCGTGGCTTGACAGATATCTAGATATAGACGATTTCACAGGCATATATCTGGAAGACGGCGCAAAGATCCCGACCACAAGGGAAATGGAGAGATTCATAAACGGGTTGTGGTATGATTCTAAGGAAAGTGATGCATATCCAGAAAAGTCCGAGTTCTCGTTCAGTAGGAACTGTGACCGTTGGGACACCTATGGGACTACACCTACGCAGTCACCGATATGGATCCGACCAGAATCTTTAGACGGGTACAATGTATATAAAGGAACTGGTGTGATACAGATAGTAGGTCATACACAGTTGTACGATCTCGCAGACCTATCTGAGGAACACGGATTGGTGTTCGTTGACTGTCTTGGACAGGTTTCCAAGTCTTACACTTTCAACACAGCAAACTAAAAGTAATATTCATAGAAATGAAGACGATTATAAACTTCCTGAACATTCCACTTAGACTTATAAAAGTGGCGATTCTATCAGTGATTCTTATTCTCGTAGGAGTGACAGGACCGTTCTTCTGGTTCTTTATAGATCCACTCGTGTGGATACTGACAGGAAAGTACACAGGCTTCGATGAGCGCGGAAACAAGATAGTAGACATCGCTAACAGGATTATAGAGAAGATAGACTTCAATACACAGAACAGATGAAAACAATTCCAAAGATCGGTGAACGATATCCGTTGTTCGATGACGGAAAGTTGAACAGTACCCGCTTGTACTACGGTGATGTACTCCGAGTGCTGACACCGGAAGAAGCTAAAGACGAGAAAGTTCTTAGACTTGAGCAGTTGACAGAGGGACTGTCAACATCAAAAGACGATTACGGACTTGTTGAAAGGAGTCTTGTCGAGGTATGGATGGATGAGATAAAGAATGCAGATTTCCTGTTCTCTCCTGAGACGGATTATTTCGTTGAAGTCACCGCACCAGAATACGATGAGCACAACTTGTGGTTCGTGAGGACAAAAGAAGGCGGTTGGTTCTCAATGGACATACAGTCTGACTGGCAAGGCTGTGAACTTGATGTTGACGGAAGTCTATTAGAAGAAATGGAGCGCAACTATGAAGAATTCTCGGATTAGACTTTTAAGAGTGTTGTTTGTCCTTACAATGATTGTGGGTTTCTGGATAAACTGCTTCACCTCATTCATTAGTACAATACTATACTTTTTGTCATTAGCCTTAGTGAAACCCATATTGTGGATCATTCACGGAAAGAACCAGATAGTCGAAGAAAAGTTCACAGACTTTATAGAATGGTGCTACTCAGTAGACAAAAGAATCCACGAAACTATAGACTGACATAACGCACCAGACGAGCACAGAACGCTGCCTGCCGACCTAACTGGTTGGTTTACAGCGTTTTTTGTTGTATTACTGAAAAAGTTTTATTATTGCGTTTGTAGAGATATATCCGAAAAAACAATACACTACGCAATAAAATGAGTTTGCCAAATTACTTAAGTAAAATCAAGTCCGCCGGTATCTACCGCTTCGTGTTCGACAAGTCGGAAGTACCTGGCGAGCAGGCCGAGACTATGCGTCTGGTGGTTGGTTACTCTGAGAAGGGACCTTTCAATACACTTGTGTATATCGAGAGCATCTCTGAGTTCGAGACCATCTTCGGTGGTGTGAACAAGAAACTTGAACGCCGCGGATGTTTCTTCCACCGCCTCGCTGAACAGGCATTGGGTGTTGGCCCTATCCTAGTCATTAACCTCAAACCGTTCGACACCGACAAGAACAACCCAGAACTCGTTGCTGCCGCATCTTTCGATGTGACCGACACCGTTTCTGAGCATCTGTCGAAGCTCGGCATCGAAGACATCTACGACACGACTCGTTTCTGGCACCTCGAGCCAGAAGGTCTTGGTGAGCGCTTTGCAAAGAAGAACCAATCTGACTCGAAGTACATCACCATTACCTCTACCGACTCGGTTGACACTACGAACACCGTGTTCTTCCGTGGTTACCATCCTAAGGGATATGACATTTCCTTCAAGGAGTGGTACTCGAGCGTACTGAACGGTGAAGAACTTCCTAGTTACATGGAAGGCCACGAGATGGACAAAGTCAGTGAATACTTCGCTGAGGTCTATATCTTCCGTGGACGCTTCACTCCTGAGATCGCCACAAGCGAAGCACTCGCTAAGTACTTCGATGTTGACGGTGACAAGGTAACTTTGAAGCCTTACATCCTCAACGCTTTCGGTGAGAAGAAAGACACACTGGTTGCTCTTGCTGGTGACACGAACTCGAACTTCGTGAACAGCTATTCGGGAATCTTGCTGCCGAACTTCATCACTGCAAACGGTGGTTACATTTCACTCGACCTCATGTTCAACAGTGGTAACGACAACCACAAGATGATGATGAATCTGAATGTGGACGCCCTGTATGACGGTACTATCACCGTTGACAAGCTGAACACCACTGGTTGGGAACAAGTCGGTAAAGAACTCGAGAATGGCACTGCTATCGGTTCAATCAAGTTGAACTCGATGTCTGCTGAGGGTGTCACACCTGTTGTTTCGAGAGGAACATACATTGACGGTGAGTGGCAATACACCGCTCCAGAACCTGCAACCTTCAACGAGCCTGACTTCTACTCATTCGACATTGACAATGCCGAGTTCAATGGTTACACGATGAAGGCTGGTAACGAGATCAACGAGATCGGTCGTGTCGGTGACAAGTTCATTGTGAAGACCACAAACGCTGATGACTCTGAAGTTGCTGTTCTTACGAGCATCAACAAGGTCGAAGCCGAGGAAAAGGAACAGGAAATCGAGTACATCGCAGACGCTGATTCTTGGAACAACAGTTACCAGAACGGTGCTTTGAAGAAATACTACGAGAAGTATCCTGAGGAAGACCTCTGGAACGGTGAAAGAAAGAACGGTTTCAACGACCGCCACTACACCGGTACCATTGACGGTAACAATGTCGAGTGCGGAACCACTTGGTTCAGCGCTACTGCACAGAAGATGAACATTGATGGCACCGACTACTACGCTGCTATCTACTACGACATGGAACCTCGTGAACTTGAGCTGTTCAACGATGGTGCTCTGACCGAAAGCGCTGGTAAGACATTCAACATCACCGAAGTTACCTTCCCAGGTTTCGACCACGCATTTGATGCCGTTGACAAGAATGTTCTTCCTTGGATAGCCGTCAACTTCGATGAGCCTTTCAACGGAACAATCACAATGACATACGATGAAGGTGAGCCTGTCATGCCTTGGGGTGAAGCTCCTCGTGAGATGTCGTTTGGTCTAGCATCCGTACCCGCAGAGTTCGGTAATCAGTACAACCTTAAAGACGGCACCGAGACATTCGATAAAACGAAGCTCGTTACCACTTCACTGAACAACAACGATGCTGGTGTTGTGTTCACATTCGACCGTGAGGTTTCTGACCTCTACAACGGTGAACTGATCCGTTGCAACCACCCAGTATACGAGACCTGCCAAGGACTGACTCCTGTTGCCTTTGAAGGTTACACCTACGGCCTGAAGCTCCCGTCCTCAGATATGATGGACAAGCTGAACTGGCAGAAGGCCATCCTCGACACACTGACTAAGTACGAAGGTATCCGTATGGCATTGACCAACCGCAAGGACAGTGAATACCACTATCTTGTTGACACCTTCGAGTCATTCGTGCAGACCGAACTGAAGTCAACCTTCGGTGTGATTGCTAAGGAAAAGGACAACTGCTTGGCACTTGTCAACTTCCCGTCTATCAAGACCTTCAAGGATTGCCCGTACTCGAGCTACACCGACAGCAACGGTAAGTTCCAGACGAAGTACATCGCTGAAGGCTACAACAAGCAGAAGCCCGCAAGCGTCTACTTCAGCCTGATGAGCGAGTTCAACGGTGCAAGCTTCGTGTCGTACAACACTCCTGTTGTGTTGACCGATGGTACCGTGAAGACATACTGCCCGAGCGCCGCTTTGGTGAGCAACTGCTTCATGGCGAAGTATGACACTCGTCTGCCTTACTCGATTGTCGCTGGTCCTACCTACGGCCGTATCACTGTGAACGGTCTTGTCGGACCTGACTTCAACTTCTCACGCCAAGACCTAGATGTCCTCGAGCCTATGGGTGTCAACTGCATGGTCTATGTGCCTCGTAAGGGAACTTACATCAACGCTAACCAGACCGCAAAGCAGAACCCAGTAACCGCTCTGTCGAAGATCAATGTCCGTGAGCTTGTCATCTTCTTGCAAGACGAGATCGAGAACCTCATGCAGAACTACCAGTGGGAGTACAACACCCAGGAGCTGCGTGACACTATCAAGTCTAAGGCTGACACGATCTGCGAAAAGATCAAGGCCAACGGTGGCTTGTACGAGTATGTGAATGTCTGCGATGACAGCAACAACACTCCTGAAGTCATTGACAATGAGATGATTATCCTTGACACTTCAATCGAGCCTGGTCGTGGTGCTGGTAAGATGGTGCAGCGCTTGTACATCTACCGCACTGGTGCCCTGAAGGCTTTGATGTCCTAATCCTTGATTGGAATACTTATGAAGGTCTCTTGAGAAATCGAGAGACCTTCTTTTTTGCATATACTTAGAAACCAGATTTATTATTGGTTCAGAAATATTTTGCATGTGAAAAATGAGAACAATATCGGAATTCATAAACGAGGGATACAATAGAAACCTCAACCTTACACCGTTCGAGGCGGTTATGATTGAGCTTGCTCTAAGAGAATTCTTAGATTCTGGCGCATACGAGAAGAACAAGAAGTCCGGTTCATACTACAAGAGTGAAGATGTCGAGGCCCTCATATACAAGATAAAGAACGCAAAATTCGTTTAATTCACTATGATATCTGAAGAACTAGTCAAATGGGAAGACTCGATAGATCTCGAGTTCATACAGCGTGTTCAGGCTGAGGTGACTCAGTCGTGCGCATTGCCTTTTGCAGTACCTGTTGAGCGTATACCAGCGTTCATTGTCCAGGCAGCACAGTGGTTCTGGTTGAACTACGACAAAGCTTGCGAAGAGCGAATGTATATCATACCCAATAAGGAAATCTGTAGAGGAAACGCTTTCAACAAGATAGTGCAACTGCCTCACCAGATAGAAGCGGTTGTGGGTGTCTACAAAGCCCAAGACGATATGCGATACGGTACATTGGGTGACTTCTCATTGGAAAGAATGATGATGTCAACATACTCGATGTTCGGTGGTGTAGGTACAATCGGTGGTGGTGTCACTTCTGTTGGTGGTTTCGCTGGATACGACCTTCGTGATGTCGTTACAGCCCTGTACGAGGTGGACACATTCCGCCAGACACTTACAGCTCCTGTGACATACGACTTCAACCCATTCTCACACAAACTGGTTCTTCTTGGTGAACTTGGTCGCTCGGATCTTGTGATTGACTGCATGAAGCGTCTTAGAATCCAAGATCTCTACAACATTTACTATTTCTTTAGACTTGTCGTTTGCTTTGTCAAGAGAGCTCTCAGCACCATTTACGGAACATTCGAGTTTAGACTTCCTGGTGGTGTCACAATCAACTACTCGAACTTCCGTGACGAGGCCGACACCGAGATAGACGAGATCAAAGAATGGTGTGACGAGAACCGCTCAGCTGACTATATCTTTATGCCGAACACAATATAATGAGATGAATCTTAAGGAATACATAACCGAATATGTCAGTTCTGGTAGATTTAGGCGCAATGGATTCTTTATGCCGAAAAGCCTAAGAATCAAAGACATAACCGAATGGCTAGAAGTTATCGGTATCCCGTTCATAAAGAACGGTGGTTCTGGCAACAAAGCATGTTGGTTCCCTAGTGATAGTTTAGAGGGAGAAAACCTGTGCATATACTTTCCTTCTGGATCACCAACTGACACACCCATACAGTTTGTCCTGTTCATAGAAGATGATGAACCTGTAACCGTTGGATGCGTAGACGATATTGCACTTGGAAGACTTGGAAAAGCTTGTAGGGATACATACGATTTTACAGACAAAGATAAAACCGAAAATTATTTCCAGAAAATATACGAATTTGCTACAGAATGGACCTAAAAAGCTACATAACCGAAGCCGTTTCTAGTGGTAAGGCACCGAAGCGCAACGCTTTTCCAGATGAAATGCCACAGAATACAAATCACACAGACGATCCAGAAGACATTTGGGAACTTCTTCTGTATCTAGATGACCACGGTAATACATTCACAATTGAGAAAGGTAGATTCGATGACTCAACGGATGTGATAATAGATACAAAGTACAATGGTGTAACAGTCGTATTGTCATTCATCCATCCTAGTGAATACTTGATTAGCATGGACAAGAACGGTAAAGAGATATATTCATTAGATAGTTCAAGAAGCCTAGGTTGGGGAAATCATTTTGACTTTGATCTTCTCGACCCTCTGAAATATTTTAAGGCATGCCTTAAGACCAGTGAAAAACGACTTGCTACAGCAAAGAAAGGAAAAAGAAACAGTAGAACTGGAGAAATTGAGAAAAACTATGGTGATATTAGTTTCTATGAAAGAAAAGTAGCAAGGTACACGAAATACATTGAACGGGTAAAATAACTGAACGATATAAGCCCTAAAAGACCTCCAGAGTTGTCTCCGGAGGTCTTTTTTTAGTCTGACAACTTCACCGCACTGAGAAGTTCCATAAGACCGTTGTTACCACGGATCGAATCCAGGACTTCTCGGTTGAGTTGCGAGATCAATGCCGCTGTGCAATGGTATTTCTTCGCCAGCTCAATGCCTTTCATCTTAGCTTTGCCGTTGAGTTCGTAGGTACTGAAAAAGATGTCTTTGTGTCGGTTGTCAAACTTCTTGTCCACATACCTTACAAGTTTACTGATTACATCTTCACGAGTCACCAACTCGAATGTCTCGGTGTACGATGACTTCTCAGAGATCTCACCGATTACACTACGGTCTTCTTTACCGTCCTCGTCAATGCGGTCAATCGAGGTGGTCCTATAGACCGTGTCACCGTTGTCCAACAGTCTTTTGCGCTCACCAGCGCCGATTCTCACCGTACTTCCGAACTCGTTTATACCGTTCAGGATCCAGTTACGCATACACCAGGCAGCATACTGGATGAATGTCTGCGATGTGTCATCTCGGTAGTTGTTCATTGCATAGACCATTCCGTAACGAGCTTGCATTTCTAACAAGTCTCTGTCCAACGGGCAGCGTCCGTCCCATTGGTTCACGATCTTGAGCATTAACGGTTCCAACTCCTTTGCGATGCGGTTCCTTTCTTTCTCAGACTTCAGGTCTTCGATCTTGAACTCTTTCTTTTCTTTCATTTGTTATGTAATGTTTAAGTTATTTTCCAGAATACTACAGAAAAGCACCTGACTTGTTAAGCCGGTGCAAATATACGAAAATTCTTTATATGTTATATCACTTTTCCGGAAAACTTAAGCACTTTTTATCAAAAAAATTTGGTGTTTATTATAACTCCATAGATTCTGTAACAGAAATAGAAAAATAGACATAAACCGATATGAGAGAATTCTGCGTTCTATTAGACAACGGTCACGGAAAAGAGACCGCAGGCAAGCGCTCACCGAAGTGGGACGATGGCACACAGTTGTTCGAGTGGGAAGAGAACCGCAAGATCGTTGACGCTATCGAGAAGAAGCTTGACAAACTTGGTATCAAGCACATCCGCTTGGTCCCTGAGGACAAAGACATACCGTTGAGCACCCGTGCTGCTCGTGCAAACAAGTATGTTGACAAGTATCGCTGCATAATGATCTCGGTCCACTGTAACGCGGCCCGCCAGACGAATGTCGCATGGGGTTGGTCCGTGTGGACTACCAAGTTCAAGAACAACTCAGACAAGTTGGCGCAGTGCTTCAACGACTGCTTCAAGAAGTGCATACCCGGACGCCACAACCGTGGTCACTACGAAGAGAACTTCACTGTCATATACAAGACGAACTGCCCTTGTGTGTTGACTGAGAACTTCTTTATGAACACTAAAGACGAGTGTGACTATCTACTATCCGAGAAGGGTATTGATGAGATAGCTAACCTGCATGTCGAGGCCATACTCCGTTACCAAGAACTTTACTGCCCCGAGACAATCAAGGCACCGACTGTGACATCAGATGGATGCCATTTGAAATGACATTCTGGTAATATGGCACAAGCAAGATATAGTGGTTTAACGGCATCAGGTCTGTATGCGTTCCCATCGAACACAATGGGTATTGGTAACCCGCAAATGCCTGATGGTAAATGCGAGCAGACTACCGGTATCGGTGACACAGCAGCCGACTTCCACAAGCAAGAAGCTGGTTCGGGTGACCTAGTTGTGTAGTTATAACCTATTGTGAATGAATAAGTTAAAACGACTATCAATGCCAGAATTATTCTAAACAACGAAAACAACCAAAAATAGATTATACATAAATTTATGCTAATCACTGAAGCTAACAAATGGTCGCAGATCATCACCGAAGAGTATGGTGTGCAAGACCGCAACAAGTTGGACTGGATGAGCAAGTATGCCCAGATCCACGCCATTCACGAAGCTCAGCAGAATCCTAATGTTTCTATTGACGGTGGTATCTATTCTACCCCTCTGAACACGCTGGGTATCGGTAACCCGATGATGCCAGAACCTGCCGCTGGTTTCCAAAGCACAACTGGTATCGGTGACACTGGTGCTGACTTCCACAATCCTCTGTACAACAACGGTAGTGGTGACATCCCGATGTCCACTCTGCCAATGGCTCTCGAAATCGCCGCTATCACCATCGGCTTCGAGCTGGTTCCTGTCATTCCTTCAACTGGTCCTTGGACGATGTTGACTTACTTCGATACCCCATACGCTGGTGGTAAGCTTGGTAAGCTGAACGATACATGGGCTGACGGTATCGGACAGAACAACGAGAACAAGCCTATCTACATCAAGTTCAACCAGCCCGCAATGCTCACTGGTTCAAAGAACGACATGGTCAAGGAAGCTACTATCACCGTGGGTAACGGTACTTATACTTTGACTGGTAAGTTCCTCGGTTTCAGCCGTATTGACAACAACATGCTCATCGAAGTTGTTTCTGCACAGAACGGTACGACCGATTGCTCAATCGCCGACTGCATGCAGGCCGCTAAGACTGTGACTTACACTCCTGTTGCTGGTGAGACCGCTCCTACTTGGTACACTGCCACTGCTGGTGACATGCGTGCTGCTTTGGTCACTGGTGCTGCTGACCATGTCCAAGAGTTTGGTAACTTCGCTAAGAAGCTCAACCCGAACACCAACCAATACGACCTGAACAACCCTGACCCGATGACCCGTGCCGAGAACGAGACTGGTGTTGGTAACACTATCGGTGCTCGTATGTTCTCGAAGATGGTCCAGATGGGCAGCTACGAGGTGACTGGTAGCGTGACCCGTCAGCAACTGCAAGATATGCCACTGTACGGTATCGATGTTATCGGTAAAGTGCTCGAGGCAATGCAGAACGAGATCTCTCAGGACATCAACAACCGCATCCTTGACCGTGTGTTCAAACTGGGTGTGACCAACGCTAAGATCCAGAAGGACTACCAAGGTGTTGACCTCAACCTCAACCTCGGTACAACCGCCGTTGCTCTGAACACCATGATTCCTGCCAACAAGTATGTTGACATTATGGGTGTTGACCAAGCTGCCAACTGGGGTAATGTCCAGCCTTCTGCTGGTGCAGGTACTTCTGTTGACAACGGTAGCAACTTCATGTATGCTCAGCGCCGTATCATGAGCCGTCTGCTCGCCGCCGCTAACTTGATTGCTAGCGTAAGCCGTAGAGGCCGTGGTCAGTGGGCCGTCATGAGCGCCAAGACTCTGTCTGCTCTGCAAGACAATGCTGCCTTCGTTATCGCTCCTATGACTAACACCTTGACTCAGAACGGTCAGAACAGTCTGTACTTCGCTGGTTCAGTTGCAGGTTTGAACCTGTATGTTGACCCGTACATGACTTGGGATGACGGCCGTGTCTGCGTTGGTCGTAAGTCAAACGGCACCGAGCCTGGTGTGATCTTCATGCCTTACATCCTTGCCGACACCGTTCAGACGATTGTCGAAGGAACTATGGCTCCTAAGCTGTTGTGCAACAGCCGCTTCGCTATCGTTGACGCTGGATTCTATCCTGAGCAGTCATACTACACCTTCGTAGTGAGCGAGCAGCCTGGTTACGAGATCATCTAATGATCTGAATGACCATTGACACTCTTGAAGACCTTTGGAGAAATCCGAAGGTCTTCTTTTTTGGCCCTATATGCAATCACTATGGTCCGTACTTAGAACCGTTCTGGTGAGGGTTCTTCTATCTCAGTTTCGATTTCTGGGTGCGACTTTCTAAAACAGAAAATCCGGCCTCTTGATTAGGTTGGATTTCTATTTTTATTATCTTTCTATGAAAGAATTGAAAACATGCCTGTTTGAAGCAATAAGTAGTGGTAGACACACACGGGGGATAGAATTTCCTGAAGATCCTGACATCGAAGCAATAGCCAGTTTCCTAGAGTACAAAGGATTCGAGAGGTATGTTGGTCCACTGACATTGCCGAAATACTCAAACTATTACAACAAAGACACATACGAAATCGGATTCCACGGAAAACAATTTAGCATGTACAGGTGTGGAGACAACGCTATGTTCTGCATTTGGTTAGGAAATCATGATAAATACTACGGTAACTTCGGAGACTTCGCTTCCAATCCTGGTGCACCGTACCATTTCCGCCAAATGTTCTACAAGACATACGATGAGTTCAGAGACGCCGTAATGGATCACTACGGGTGGTAAAAATATTAGTTTGACCTAAGACATATCAAGAATTCATAGATCTTGTAGAGAAATATTTTTAAGAAACATTAAAACCCAGCCTTCCGAAGAAGACTGGGTTTCGCATTCTGCATGGGGTTTTTCTTTACACTCCTGTCTCGTCAGGCTTCAGATATACTCTTGTTTTCTGTTCCTCTCTACGGCCTTCCGACCAGTTTCGTATCTTTGTCAGATATCCAATGATTCTATCATAGGTGTATATCTTCTCACTTCCACACTTCGGGCACTTGCTTATCGGGTGCTTGGTGATGTATCCGCATTCTGAGCATTCCGAGTTCGGAATGTTGAATGTGAAGTACTGGCAGCCTTCTTCTGCGGCAACTGTCAGTATCTTGGAATACTGCTCTTTCGACAGGTGTTCGGCCAAGTTCAAATGTGCTGCAGAACCACCATCCAAGAAGTCACCGATATAGTTCTTACCATGCAAGTGGATCTTGTCGAGAATGGTGAGGTCTTTGTCAGACGGGACAAAGATATAGCTAGCATACAGGTTTCTATCTTCTGGAACCCAGTATCCGTCGGATTTGTCCCAGTTGTAGTTCTTGATTGCTAACGACTCGGCGGGAACGCACTCTGTGTTGAACATTGTGTTCTTTGTCTTGTGTTCCAAGTTCTTCTCTTTTATGTAACTGAACACTCTTTGGCACAGTCTTGAGTATTTCTGTGAAGGCTTGCACTCGATACCAAGATACTCAGCCATCTCGTTCAAACCGTTGATACCGATTGTAAGGTACTGCTTGTTCAGGTTAATGAAACCTGCTGAGTAAACAGGCAACAGGTGTGCAGCTTCCATATCTCTTAGTATAGAGTCGTAAGCGGTATGGTATTTGTAGACTCGTTCCAAGATCTCACCAAGATAACTACACAGGCTATCCATACGGTTCTCGAACTCGACATCTGACCAGGTGTTCTCGACAATGCGGTCTTCGATCTCGTCAGTCAATGCCCAGTCTTGTACGATACGACTTAAGTTCAATGTGATTACACTCTTAGAACCCGTCTGGACACCGATATTACCGTTCGTGAAGTTGAACTCTTTTGTAGTAAGTGCGTTACGCAGACGGCAGCAGCTACTTAAAGAATCCACAGAGTCTGAGATATAGGTAAAGAAGCTGTGACCTCTTGCATACTCTTCTGCAACGAATTCCGCCGATTCCTCATCCAAGAACTTGCCGTCTTTGTATACCAATGCGAATGACTCAACAGGGAAAGTAAGGACACACCTCAAGCGTTCTTCGTTGAACCACTGCATGAATTCTCTCTGAAGCCAGTTGAACGACTCCCATACAGGTTGTGTGTCGTCTGGGAAATAGAATGTCCCGAACATACCATCGAAGAACGGGTGGTCGAAGTAACTGAAGTTAACGAATGCCGACTGCATTCCACGAGCCGCAGCTGGTTGGTTGATTGTGTATACCACCTGTTGGAAATACTGGTGTATCTGCTTTCTTATAGATATCTCTTCTACAGAAGGGTTGCAAGTTTTTCCTATTCCTTCTAAGTCGGTGTCATCTACATTACTGTACCTGAACTTTGCCGGTGCGTAAGATGTTCTATAGTAGTTATCACCCCATTCCTTTCTAGCGAAATAGTCGAAGTACAGCAAGAACTCGGGTGTCGCTACAGCACCTGCGAACTGAGAACTGACGGCAAAGATCAGGTTGACATACATACCGCAGAAACTGTCCAAGTTCTTCGGTGCTGCTGACAGACCACCGACATCTTTGATTCCTTTGTTCAAGAACGGGTACATTGTCAATGCGACACAGTACGGAGCGATTGCACCAGCGAATGAGCTTTCATCGTGCTTGTAGATTATGTGACTGTCCAGATCTCTTGAGTATTGCTTCGGGTCAAAGTCGGGATATAGTTCTTTCAGTTTCTGAGTCACCATATATCGGTTCAGCTGCAGGTTGTCTGGCTTGTGGATCTCGTTGTTCAACACAGCAATGTTCTTGCAGGACATGTTCGAGTTGTCGTCTATCGTGGCGTCTGCCGTGTTGTATGAGTTCTTGTAGTTCTCGATGTATTCGATCTGGGATTCTGCCCAGTCACGGATCTCTTTGTGCTGTTGCCTATAGATTATGAACTCTCGTGAAACATCGTAGTAGCCGTGTATCATTAGAAGTCTTTCTATAGTGTCTTGTACTTCCTCCACGGTTATCGAACTTCTTGACTGTATCGAATATCCCATTTTCTCACCAGGATCTTCACGGTATCTGAAGTCCATTAGATCGTTCACGACCGTGTTCAAGAACTTGTTCGGGCAACTCTTACCAGTGACAGACACAAAAGCACCGTCAAGAGCTTTCTTTAGTTTTGCCTTACTGAACCTCTCGGTCTTACCGTCTCTCTTTATTACCTTCATATAGTTATTGTATATTTCTTGTTTTCAAGCTGAATTGCACTGAAAAATAAACTCTTACTAGGCTGGATTAAACAGAAAAACCACTCAACATTTCTGTCAAGTGGTTGTTTATCAATTGGTTATGTATGTCAAATGATTAAAAGATATCCGACATACAATATACCTATCAGGGTGCCTATCAGGTCGGCATAAATGTCATCTGCATTCTTAGTACCCATCTTAAGCATTCCGTCAAAGACATACTCTTTTATGAGTCCAATTGCCACAGTTACCAGTGACGAGATCACCAGTGACTTTGTTATTCCGAAGAACAGGACAACAAGTGCCGTTGACAAGATTATGTGCAGCGACTTGTCAGGTTTCAACCAGTCGCATATATTGCTTAACAACTTCTTCATGCCTTAGAACAATAGTTTACATACGGAGAACGGAGGAACCATGACAAAGTATGCAATCACGGTGCCAATGATCCAGTACCACAGGTAACCGACCGCAGAGTTCTTCTCGTTGTAATCTTCTCTTTCTTCTTTAGTGTGCTCAGAAACGGCCTCGTAAACCTTCTTGAACTTGCGGAACTTGAAGAAGTTAACCATTGACATCAGGAAACCGAAGATCTCGGAGATACCGATTGCCCAACCGATTATATCACCACGCAATCCGAAGTTCTGGAAGTGCGTGTAGAGGATAATCAGTGCCAACACACCGAAGTTAATGAAGAACGACCACAAGAAAGCATTCGATGATGCTAGGGTCTCGAAGGGATACCAGTTCAACTGCTGGAGTTTTCTACTTAACTTATCCATATCTTTCTAGTTTATTTAGATATTGAAATAATAAACTGTGGCTTTGCAAGATAAACAAAAAACCACTTAACATTGCTGCTAAGTGGTGTTCTGGAAGAAATTCTGGTGAACAGTTATTCCTCGTTCACATAGGCGATGATCTTGCCTCCGAAGACGGCCTTTCCGGTTCGTGCTGAGTATCGGATGGCCTGTCTGGCGCCTTTGACATCCTTCTTGCTGGAGTACTTAAAGTACTTGTCGGTGAACTCGTTTGCGGTACCAGTCATAATGGCACGGTTCGTGGCGGTGTCAATGACCGTGTAGCGGATGGTGGCGGTGCGGCCCGGGTGCTTCGGTGTGAAGTCATTCTTCTTCTCTTCGGATTTGTAGTCAATGAACTCGAGGTTGTCTCTCATCTCTTCGATTTTGATATTCTTTCGTTTTGTCATGATATTGGATTTTAACGGTTTTTACACTAACATATATAAGATATTGAAATAACTTAAGCTAGAATTCTATAGAAATTTGAGTTTCTTTCGGTTTGTCAGGATCTTTGAAGTCCTTTATTAGATCGGGTGCAATGTATAGGTACCCGGGTATGTAATCGGCGTATGCAACGGTCTTGAGTTGGAAATAGACCTTCGTTTCTGGGTCGGTCTCAGGGACTAACCAATAGTAGTAATAGTCTACATCCTTGGAATAGTCATTGAAATCGAACACCTTGTTGGTGAAACGCTCGTAAAGCTTCGGAAGCACCTGACTCGGAAGCAACTCGATATAGTCGCCACGACCACCATGTACGACACGGCAGTAGTTGTCAGCGAACTTCGTTCCGTTGTTCAGATATAGTTCCTCTTGTATCAATTCTTTAAAGTCCGTTTAATAGAACCTGATATGTTCAGCACGGAGCTTGCCGCAGTACTGGCATTGCTGAATGTAGAACTTTCCTACAGTTTCGCCTCGACTGTTATTGTCTTCTTGGGTCTCGATTGTGTTCCATTGGTGGACACCGAAAAAGCATCTTAGTGCACTCATTTTTTATAGGTTTTTGTGTTGGTTTATGTTCATTTAGATATGATTGTATTCCATGTATTTCAACCGATAGTTCACAGCATCTTGGACATTCGTGAACTTCTCCCATCCGACTGGTAAAGCCACGACCACGGTTCCTTCAGTCACAATGACCAAGTCTGAGTTCATTATACCGCGATCTTTGTCGGTTCTTTCGTATAACAATCCGTCTTTCCTTACGGATACTGGGTTCTGATCTGATTCCAGATCCATCCAGCACCACCAGTTGCAGATGTCCCAGATGGCTTCTTCGATTAGAGAACCATCGCAAAGTTCTGAACCAGCATATCTTCCGTCCTGATCCACTGTGACAGTGCCGATTCTAGAAAGGTTTCCTTTCTCGTCTTCGATTCTAAAGCAGTCGCATTGTGTCATATTAAGCACCTCCACCGTTTACTATTATATTATTCGCTTCAACATATAGGTTGAATAGTTGTCGCCGCACCCCAATTGGAATTTTGGACCCATTGTTATCTTTCACCAAATCATATAGTTTATTTAACTGAGACTTAGTGAGATATAATGCATATCTATTACTATTCATACATTTCTTTTCGTTCTACACGGACATATATAAGATATTCCAAGAACTTAAGTCTTAAACTTCAGGATATTGCACAAGGCTAACCAACGGATACTTAGACAGTCTCTTACGGCCTCCAAGACCTTCGAGTTCGATTACCACGGAGATACCAGCTACCTTCGCACCGCACTTCTCGACAAGCTTTGCAGTTGCTTCAAGAGTGCCTCCTGTTGCCAGCAGATCGTCTACCAGCAACACTTCGTCTCCAGGCTTGAAAGCATCGTATGTCACTTCGATCTTGTCGGTGCCGTACTCTAACTGATACTCTTGCGAGATCGTTTCCACAGGCAACTTACCTGGTTTGCGGACAATCACGAACGGTTCAAGAGAGTCCATAGCGATACAGGAACCGAAAATGAAACCACGGGATTCGATACCAGCTACCTTGTTGAATGCAATTTTGTTGTCTTTCAGGTATCTCTCAATGCACAGGGTGGTTATGAGGAGATTGTTCTTGTCGTTCAACAGCGTTGAAATGTCCTTGAACTGGATCCCGGGTTTCGGGAAGTCGGGAATGTTCCTGATTGAGTTCTTGAGTGTCTCAATATAGGACTCAAACGGTTTCTTTTCAATTGTCGGTAATGTAATGTCTTCCATATCAGATCGAATAAAGGAACGGGTCAACATTCTCGTTCTCGATGTCTTCGTTTCTATACATCTCGAAACCACTGTCAGTGCAGGCTTGCCACGATCCGTAAGGGATACTTCCACGCATACCATCAGCGTGCAGATAGAAATCGTCTATGTCTACGGAGTTCTTGTTGCAGAACTCTATAACTCTATCTACAAGTTCTTTGTGTAGATCTCTAAATTTCTTTGTCAGTTCAGGATCTTGACATATCTGCCCGTAGAATGTTTCTTTTTCTTCCATATCTATGAATGTTAAACGAGACACCGACAGCAAGGGACTCGAACCGCATATCTCTTGGGCTCAACTCAAGCGTTCTATCCAGTTGAACTAGCCACCGAGTGCCTCGTGTTGAAGTGGGCCTTGAGGGACTTGAACCCCCGATCTTCGCCTTATGAGGGCGCCGCATTGACCGACTATGCTAAAGGCCCGTGTTGACCAGCAACGGGTGCTTCCAGCCCGCACCACGATGGACTTTTCAAGGCATTCCTCTCGGAAACTTAGTTGTATATGACCTATTCCACCGTCTGGTCAAGTACCCCCACCTGGACTCGAACCAAGATTAGAGGTTTAGAAAACCCCTGTTCTATCCCTTGAACTATGAGGGCGTTACAATGTCAATATAAAAGAATTTGAACGGACTTAAGCAGAAATCTTTCCTAGCATATCAATCGCTCGTTCAGCATCGGCATCTGTAAGACCGAAGCAGTTGTCAATCTGTATGAAATGCGGTAACTGGTATTCCAGCATATCCGTGTCATCGTCAAGTATGCAGTATTTGTCCGAGGGGAATTTCTTGAGATACTCGTCTATCTCCTGTCCACGGCAGCAAGTTGTCCCGTATTTCCACAGCAACGAGGGTGTCTGTCTGTGGATTTCCATTCCTGTCGGTAACAGTCTATAGAAGCACTGGTTGTCAAGTCTCCAAGAACTAGTCAAGACGATCTCAGCACCCGTCTCAGAACAGATTCTAAGAACCCTTTCAACGGTCTTTCGGTCAATGTTCTCTTTCGTGTAACTATCTAAAAGGTTACTCTCGCAGATCAAAGATCTGTCACCAGATGCAGTAAGACTATAGAAATATTCGGAATTCAGGACACCATCAATATCTAAGAAAACAAACTTGTTATACATACTGTCACGAAGTATCTTAGCGAATTCTCCTTTTACAGGACCCCTGTTGCATTTCACTCCAAGCATGGTCAGTCATCTCTTGGGAAATCTTCTGAGTCCAGAATACCTTCCTCAGTAGCGTGCTTGAACTCTTCTGCGTTTTCTTCGGTCCGTCTTATGCGGCGTATGATACCGATTATGCCAGCGATACAGAACACCGACACGAACACCAACCATACAATTGATAGAATGTTTTCCATTTTCAGTCCTTTTGTTTCTTAGTATGTCTCTCTGTGGCGTATATCGAAATCGCAATAGCTACTATTGTGCATACAGCCACTATGACAACCAATGTTCCAGTACTAACCATTTTCCGTGGATTTGTTCCGACATATCAGAACTCTCACCAGTTCGATTTTAGGTCTTGGAGAATAGATTTACTATCTTTTTAGATAAAAACGAAACCTGGTGAGTTTCTTCTACCTCAGTTTTGATTTGTGTGACCACACCCGGAGTCGAACCGGGAGATCCGAAGATCATAGCCCCTCAAGCTACTGCGTTTACCAATTTCGCCATGTGGCCTTGTTGTGCTCCGTGACAGACTCGAACTGCCGACCCTCTCGGTGTAAACGAGATGCGCTGAACCGACTACGCTAACGGAGCGGATAAAGAAGACTTCCGTAGAAGTCTTCTTCTGTTTCAAGGTGCTCACTTTCTAGTGATTGACACCATCTGGTTGAGTGGGTTGCCGTCACCGAACTTGTCAGTGCGACCGTGACCGACCACATCAGCAATCTGGTCACCGACACCCAGTTTCACAAGCTTCTCCTTTACGGCGTTTGCACGCTTCTCAGAAAGCTTCTGGTTGAACTCATCGCTACCAGGCATACTGCAGTAGCCATCAATCGTATATTGGCCACCGTTTTCCTTCATCTGGCGAGCGAGGATCTCGATCTTATCGTTCTCGAGTTCTGTCAATGCGTATGAACCGTAGTCGAAGTAGATCTGGAACAGCATCTGCTTGGGCTCTTCAGGTTTCTGTGAGCGGCACTCTTCGAGTTCCTTCTCAAGACGCTCGTTCAGCGATGTGGCCTTGTTCAGTGACTGAGCAAGTTCGTTGTTTGTGACACCGCAACGGATCGTCTCATCCTTCAACTTGTTGTTCTCTTCAGTCAGACGGGCAACCTCTTCTGGGCATCTTTCAAGTTCAGCAAGGTTGCGCTTGTCCTTAGCTGTGACACCGAGGCAACGGGTGTATCCGACATATCCGAACAGGTTTGACTTCCACTCAAACGGGATCTCCTGTTCCAGTGCTGGGTTGTAATGGTTGCGGATATCAGCACCGACTTCGAGGAAAATTCGGTTATAGTTGTTCTTACCGAAGTCAATGTTGACACCAAGACCAGCTTGACCGACAGGTGTGATACCTTTACCAGTCTTCAGCACATCGATCTTTTCTTTGAATGTCTCACCAGCATCGGGATCCAAGGCAACACCAGCGTCTGCGAATAAGTACATGCACTTAAGGAAATTCAATGACACACCGCTGGTTAACTTGGCGTACTGGTCGAATGAAGCGTTTGTCGGTTCGTTCTCAGTGAAGAACTTGTAGGTTGCGGGAACATCAGCCATCAAGCGGTAGTTCCAGCGCTTACCGATACGCTTCGTAGCACGCAGCTGGGCACCGAAGTCCAAGCCTTCGCCGATTGTCCAGTTGTCGAAATCTGTGGTCTTGGTGACATCACCAGCCAGACCGATTGACCAGTTGCTGAAGAAACTGTACTTGTAGTCAGGATTGTAAGGCTCCTGAGCGTTAGCCTGCATTGTGGCACCGAACAGCATAACGGCTAGCAGTGCCATCGTAAAGAGAATCTTTCTCATACTTTGTTTAGTTTGGTTTGTTTAAGTTTTACTGTTAATTGTTGTTGGACATTAGAATTCAAGATCAACTTCCGTGGTGTCTGCTTGGATCTTGGTTGCAATGCCTTCAATGTCCAGCAGGTTGAGGTAATAGATGTTTGAATCTTTCGTTACGGGAAGTTCCGTGGTGTCGGCCACGATCTTGAATGACTCGATACCTTGAGTCTCGAAAACCACGATACTGTCTTCCACCGTCATGGTGATGCAAGACGAGTCGTTTAGGTTAATGTGGCTCGTGATAGAGTCAACTGATTGCCATTGCATGTAGGTAACTGTGTCCTCTGCAGGAATCTGGCATTCTGTGTTGTTCGACCAGTTGCAGGCCGACATTGTGATTGCCATCACAGCAACCAACATAAGATAGAAAATCTTCTTCATTTGATCTTTGCTTTTTTGATACTCTGTTTATTCGTTTTCTTTTGATTTCTTACCGATTAGGTATGCGCCGCCCAGAACCGTAAGTACTGCGATACCACTACCGATTGGTGCTGGTTGGTCGCCTTCTTGTCCGTGGCCCGGTAATCCAGGACCACCCTTTGTCTGTTCGACATTCTCACCGCGCTTGAACAGACCACCACCGTCTTGTGTCGCAGCGCAACCGCAGACAGTCAGTGCCATTACCAGTGCTAGTGTAACTAAAATCTTCTTCATATCGTTTGAGTTTATTTGTTTGTTTTGTGCGGGGTAGCTGGGTTCCGACCCCAAAGCGCCTAAGCGCTCGATCTGCTTAGCAGGCAGTCCCTACTCCTTGCAGGTTGCTTACCCCAATATGTACACCTGGAGGGAGTCGAACCCTCACGCTACTGTTACTTCGCACTAGATCCTAAGTCTAGCATGTCTACCAATTCCACCACAGGTGCATATCAAGTCTCATCTACTGGCCTAACAGCGCTCCTATGGAATTGCCCAATGGTCTGTCACCCGAGTGGTGGGGTTCAGGGATTCTGGTTTGCCAGTCGTAATATAATCCCTTTTTGTTGTGAATGAGACTTGTATTTCAAAGAACTGTAATCGTTGAGATGGCAGGACTCGAACCTGCGACCGCCCCTGCATCAGATCCGGGGTACTCTAACCGTCTGAGCTACATCTCGAAACAGCACTTGGTCAGTGTGCTGTGGTCCGCTTCAGTTCCTGTGACCAGTAGGAACTTCCGCAGATTGTCCTCCCTCAGGGACTCGAACCCCGGACCGCGAAGATATAAGCTTCGAACTCTAACCAACTGAGTTAAGAGAGGTTGTGTTTGAGCGGTACAGGGGAATCGAACCCCCACCCCCAGCTTGGAAGGCTGGTATACTAACCGTTATACGAGTACCGCAATTTCAAAGAACCGATTGACTAGATATAATATTTTCTCCAGTTACTTAAGTTAAGACTTTTCTAGGACATAGCACTTCTCCGAACTGTCATGCAGCTTTCCTGTGCATACGACACGGTTTATGTTCTCGAGTTTCAGGTCTTCGACATAGTTCAATCCAAGATCTTCTGAGATCTTCAAGACATCACCTTCCATATCAATACCGTTGAAGTTCTTGATATTACACACGAAATGCCCGCCTTTCTTGAGATAATTATAGCAGTTCTCGATTGTCGGTCTAAGATAACTTTCTTTCCAGTCTCGGTAGTTCATTCCTTTCTTCCACGACTGGTCACCGATACGATAGTCTTCCAGGTTGAAGTACGGAGGACTTGAGAAACACAAGTCCATCTCACGCTCAAGGTTGGGGTGGAACACCTCACTACCAGTAGGATATATCTCTATGTGCTGGTCAGTCTCGGAATGCACCACACCATCTTCAGGAAAGAAGAAGAACTCGATACTGTTGGCTTTGAAGTAATCGTTCACCATCTCATACAGCTTGTCAACGAGCATATAGTTCGGATCAGTACCGAAATAGTTGGCGCCGTTACGCAAAGCACCGAGTAAGCGTGAGCCCCAACCGCAAGAGTAGTCGTACCAGTTACCTCCTTTCGGTAGGTATTTCGACAGAACCATGTCAACCGTCTTCAACGGGAACTGCGTAGGATATCCAGCATAGCCTTTACCGCCTAACTGGATACACCTTTTGAAGTTGTTGAACTCGGTGTTGGTCGGTGCGAATGTCTTAGGACTACCCTGAACTTTATCTAGTATCATACCAACCAACTCTCTACTTTTCAGCAAGTCTTCCATTGTCCACTTAGCGTATTCGACCATGCACATTGACATTAGGCGGTTGAAGTACTTCAGCGTTACCTTCGACATAATGGTGCTACCCTGAGCGATCTTTCTGAACTGCTCATCCACCTCTTCTTGCGAGGGTTCTTTGTACCACTCGTCTTCAAGGGCCTTTCGGTGTTCCTCAGTTATCTCAAGATAATGCTTGGTGTTGATTGACTCACCAGCCCATTCGATCTTTACTGGTTTGTCTAGCATATTACTTTATCTTTCTGAACCTATAGAACTTGACGATACGCTTCATGCATTCTTTCGTTACACGAGCGAACTCGTTGATGGGGATTGTGGCGTCACCGAGTTTGTCGTTGAACTTCTCCTCATACAACTTGTTGTCCAGTGAGATCTCATCGTTTATGACAGCGTAACACTCAGTCACACCACCACGGTGACGGATATAACCTACCGTAACGGGCTTAATAGGCATATTGAACAGCTCTCTGAAGAAGTTGTCTGTCGGGATATACACCACATTGTATTGCTCGGGATATGCTGGGCAAGTTCTTACGAGTCCTAGATTCTTTGTTCTCATTTATGTTGTTCGTGTTTTTAGATTCTTATGTCAATACCGTTGGGATCCGTTGCTGGTGACATAAAACCACGGCTCCAAGATCTTATGAACGACTTCTGTAGATCGGTTGCGTTGTACAACCATTCTTCAGAATACCTGTGATACTTAGAGTGCCATGTGAAACGGAACTCCTTGTTTATGTATTCAAGTTCTTCCTGTGTCATTTCCTTACATTTCTTCCTGGTACTAGATCGTGGACAATGCCTTTCCAACCGCAGAAATCACATGTGGCAATGTTCTTGTCTTTGTATGCGTTCTTGTTGTTGGGGTCGAACGGAACCCCAACCACTGTTCTTGAAACCCTACCAGAACCGCACCTTGGACAGTACTTGTGGATTCTTCTGTATTTGTCGAAGAACGCAGAATGCGCCATCACCGGTTTGGATATAGAAACAATGAAATTTCCACTGTCCCAGTCATATCTCTTGTCATCGTCCCACATATCTATCAAGTTAAAGTGACCCCGGAGGGAGTTGAACCCTCAATCCCTGGGGGCAATAGATTTTAAGTCTATCGTGTATACCAGTTCCACCACGGGGTCAAGTGTTTTTATACATGTCTTTGATTCCTTTGAACGGGTTCTTTTCTCCTTTGACATCTTCCCAGAAATCCTTAGCGCACTCCTTGAACACATCGGTTCTAATGGCGAACACGGCACATACGGTGTTCACAACAGGACACAGTGCTGAAAGGAATGACAAGAATAATACGAACACTCCCTTTTCCCAGACATCGTGCAGTTCTGAGTTGACTACAACTACAACTGCGCTAACGGCATACAACAGGATGCCCAATATAGTCAAAAGTACACTCATTTCTCAAGTCTTTTGATTAGTGCATCTGCATACTCCACAGCTACTGCTGCTGCGAAATCGTAGATTTTCATTGTTTTGTTTCCAGTGTTTTTCTCAAGGTATGAACTGTAGTCATCAACCACAAGATCAATCCTCTCGAGCATCTTGCAAAGGATCTCGAGTGATGCGTTCCTACGGAACTCGCTCTCTTCGGTTTGTGTCATATCAGATAGTTTTAGTTGTTACAGTTGAATATATAAGACATGATAGAAACTTAAGCCTTATTCATAGTCACGAACGGCGATTGCTACGGGAAACCTCGGAACACCATCGTCTGAGAAACCTTGGTACTTCACAGTGCATTGTTTACCGACAAGTTCTGGTGCTCGGTCGAAGTAGTCCTTTCGCTGCTCGAATGATCCGACAGGTCTTGCTTTGAATCTCCTTCCATCGGGTAGTGACAGTTCAAACACAGCCGTTCCAGCATCACGACCAGTTCCTTCTACGACATCTGAGATCAAGAACTCGCTGTCATCGAAGTCCTTCAGCTTAATCAGATTTCTGCTTCTGAAGCCGAACTCATAAAGACCGTCCAAGTTCCTTATGATGACACCTTCGTAGCCGTCTTGGACACACTCACGGTGGTATTCTCTTACTTCATCGATGTTGTTGCACATCCTGTATGGTGTCAGGTATACTGGGGATTCTTTGAACACACCGTATTGGTCCATAGTGAGCAACTCACCCCATCGCTCTGAGTTCACCACTCCGTCAACAGGCTTGTCATATACGACATATCTGATCTTGGATGTGATGTCCGAGTGCTTTTTGACCGCTGAGATGATCTCTTGGAATGTCAGTTCTGAGTGGTTGTATAGTTCACCGTCAAGAGGCAACGCTTCTCTGTGCCATTCGGCCCATTCTTTCAAGTGCGGAATGTTGTACGGCTTGCCTTGTCTTGAGATGATCTTTACATCGTTGTCCGAGCCCACAGAAACGGTACAGCGGACGCCATCATACTTAGGCTGGCAAAGGCACGGATACTTGATCTGTTTCTCATCGAACGGTATGGCAAGCATTGGCTTGATCTCACCGTTTGCATCTGTGTTGAACTTCTGTGTGAGATCGGGCTTCGCCTCAGAGAAGCCTTCATCGTGCAGCTTGTTGATTTTCGAGTTAGCCATACGGAAAGCCTGCTCAAGGTATGTGGTCTCGTTGGACTTACCGATATTCACACCTTTGGTGACTTTCTTTCTGTCCTCGGTTGCCTTGCCTGACTCACCAAGACGGGAGGTGGTGACAATCTCAGCATAGGTACCGTAGTCCTCTACAGCAAGGGTATAGATTCTGAGTTTACCCGTCTTGCTCAGGGCATACAATGGGTCGTAGTTGAATTTCTGGGGGAATTCCATTTCGGTCATTTGTGTTGTTTCTTTATATCTTCGATTCTTATACAGTCATAGTCATTTGGAATACCGTCTTTGTCAAGTCTCCTGAACTCGATTTCATCTCCACCGCAAAGATCAGCAACCAACGGTTGCCCGTATATCTTAGTGGCTGCATCAGAAAGTTCGTTCAAAGCTCCGTTTAGTTTGCTAGACAATTCATAGACCTTTTTCTCTAGAGTTGTCAATATACTATATTGTACTGGTTCAATCATTTGTCTTAAGTATACAGTCTCTTACAACGATTTTTCTATATTCGGTTTCGTTTATGAACCAGTCCACCCAGGGTTCCCACTCTTTGGTATATTGGATCTGTCCAGTAATGTCGAACAACTCACCAGCGATCTCGCAAGCGAAGTGACCGTCAATCTGGTTGTACATTATGCGGCACGAGTATTCCAACGGTTCGGGTTCCATCTCCTTGAATCTTGTCCACAGTATCAGTGCGAACCAATAGCAGCACCCTTCGGTGAATGTCTTTATGGTGCCTTCGTTCTGGAAGTTCTTGATGAACTTGAGTATTGTTTCTTTAGCAATCATGTTTCTTTGATTCTTCTATTGAATTCCAGCACACATCAAGTAAAGCCCCAAGACTTCTTTTGTATTGGTCCTTGTAATACTCTGATTTCTCTCTACCAAGCACCCCTAAGACCATTGAAACGAACTGCTTTGTGTATTCGTTCATTGCCATGCCTTCACAGGTATCAAGTCGGTTCAACCACCACTTGTATTCTTTCTCGAATGTCCAGCCTTTCGGGTTGTATGCCTGACCAGCACCGAGGTAGTCGCAGATCATCTCGTATGCGTATTTCTTCGGCATCTGGATCGGTTTGCCACCATAGTCGAGTGCATCAATCCAGTACTCGTAGTGATGCGGGTTGCGGCCTTTGTGGTGCTGCCAAGCTTTCGAGTATCCGTTTGCTCGCTTGGATACATTGATTGGACTTTCGGTGTCTGAGAAGTACTTGACGGACTCCCAAAACTCGACAGGCGAGAACTTACTAATGTCGTGGAGCAAGCCTCTGATTGGCATACCAGCTTTGCAACACCAAAGGAACACATACCACTTGTGGCGAAGTGTCCGTCTGAGGTGCTTGCAGAAATTCTTGAATGTGATCTTGTATTCCATTTATAGTAGATCTTTTAGTATGTTCTCAACTTCTTCTACTGTAAGCATAAGGTGGTCGGCTATCTCTTCAATATCGTACCCGTCCATATACTGAAGGTACACTCTTTCATTAATATCTATGTCCATAGGTCAGAATCTTGTCGTATATTGTCCGTCCGGATAGTCAATGAACAGCATACCGTATCCGCTGATACGGAGCCAAGTCTTGAAGTCAATCGGGTTCTGACCGTGAAACTCTCGCATTATCATTTCGGATTGGTATACGGGTATAAGTTCTTGTTTTGTCATGGTTCTAATAGTTCTACGATTTGGCAACCGACTTTGTTCACTTCGTTCAATCCTGGACCAACAAGGCAGGTGTCTTTCGTGTACGGGTACAGTTTCTTACCAGAAATGTCATCGATGACATACCAGGACCCGTCTTTCGATTCTTCTTCCGGGTATCCGAAACCACTTCCAACGACACCGGTGTGAATTTGATGAGTAGCTGCTCCTCTAGTAATGCAGATGACACGGTCTCCCGTTTTCAGTCGTTCTGGGTTCCACCCGTCAATGCTTAAGATTCTTTTCATTGTTTCGCTTCTAGTTTTCCAAGGTTGTAGAAATATCGGCAGATATGCCTAAGTTTAGACATGCTAAATCTTTCAAGGCAGTCGTTCTCGTCTAGAAGATCGAGTTCTCTAATTAGCTGTTGCAGTTCTTTATCAATGTTATCCATCATTCTACAGTTTTGCACATTCCTACTGTGACCCACGAGTCATCTTCTTCAAACTTGTAAGCAGCTCGCTTTATTGTCGCATTCTTGTATGGGACTTCAACTTCTATGACATCTGTCACAGTGTTGATCTTGTTTCCACTTTTGAACGGCTTACCAGATTTCTTTACGACCTGTTTACCGATGTTTGCCTTTGCTGCTTCTAAAGTTATCTCTTTCATTTATCACTTGATTTCAACAATGTTTTCTTCTTTGAACAGTTCACTTAAGTCTTCCATCTCCCAAGGTACTTCGTAGCAGGTGAGTGTACGGTTGTCGCAATCCACGACATAGTAGTACTCCTCGTCTCCGTGGAACCCATCATCAGGTTCATACTGGGAGTCAATGTTGCAGATCATATTCGTGGTCTTTCTGATGCCGAACTCATTTTCTTTGTCGAAGAAATGATTGTCTTCGAGTGTCTCTTTGAGTTCCATACCGACACCAGACGGATAGCCATCGCAGTGATGATAGATGTAGTTCTTTCTTTTGTTTTGACGGACTTCGATGTGTGATCTTGTGCTCATTGTTTATTTGTTTAGATACTTCTCAATGTGTTTTCTTATCATTTCTCTATTCCAGATTTCAGGAAGTTCTAGTGCTGGTATTGTGTTTCCAAAGAATGATGCAACGGGTGATTTCCCAGACATGTATATCGTTACAGGAACACTGTAATGTCCAACTCTGACATTTATGTATTTTGTTCTATTGTTACTCATTTCTCCAAACCATAGCTTTGACAAGTAACCTGCTTACTGTCTCGACTGTCATGTTGAGTCACTTGGCGATAGTTCCAAGACTGGTTCCTTCGTTCCACATTTTGATGATCTTTTCGGTCATATCTTTTCAGTTTTAGAAACTCGGGTCAATGTAGTGGGCACGATGACCGAGGACCAAGAACACTGAACCGTACTTGTCGGGCTGTCCCATTTCGACCCAGCGGCCTGACTTGCGGCGGGTGAAGATCTCAGAAGGCATATTGGAAAGCTCATCGAGGATCTTATAGTCTGACTTGTAATAGTCAATGCACTCAGTACAGTTCTCACGGACAACGATCTTGTTGGGGGTCAGGACTTCGACAACGGTCTTGGCACGGCGGTCAGACCACAAGATCTCAGTGGCACCCATTCCTACTTCTGGCATCAGGTGCTTGTACATCTCACCGAGAGTGGTAATCATCTTGTCACGCTCATCAATGGTTTTCCATTCCTTCTGGTCGTAAGGAAGATCGTTGAAGATTCTGTCGCGGTAGGAGTTGTACTCCTCGAGGGTGATGTATTGTTTGTCCATATCTGGAAATTTTGTTTGTTACTTGTTTTGTGAATAGTCGAACTGGACTTTTGAAGCCCAACCAAACTCAAAGCATCGCTTGATAACATCTTCAACAGTGACTCGTCCTGGATCGTCACGGAACCAGCGCTTGTTCGTTCGGTATTCGTTCAGGAGAAATTCTTTCAGACGCTTCTGTTCCTTAAGTTCTTTCAACAGATTGTCTCCATTTTTAAGAAAGTCTTCACATTCGGCGAGAATGTCATTGATGTTTTCTTTTTCCTCCATACTCGTGGGTTTGTCGGTTACATATACATATATCAGATTTCCGGAGAACTTAATAGATGGCCATAAAAAATCCCGTCAGGTTTCGCACCAGACGGGATCTTTCGTTTCGTATGTCGGAGGAATTACTTTCTCCAACTGCGGATTGATTGTCTCAGCTGGCGCTCATAGTCGTCTACTATACTTTCTAATCCTTCGTTCAAAGGCTTGCTAGGTGCCACCTTGTCGAAGTCAATGCTTTCCCAGAACTTCTCTATCTGCTCATCGGTGTTGAGTTCACGCAGACTTGCTCTGCGGCGGATCATCTCCTTGGCATCTTCGTTCAAAAGGTTGAACTTCACACGAGTCTCTTCAGGCATCTTCTGGATGTACAGAGGCTCCTCGAGGTTCTCGGTCACTTGCTTGCGTGAGTAGGTCGGCTTCTTAGGCTCGAGGTTTTCGAGCAAAGACAAAGTCTTGTCAATAGAATCCAAAGAAGACTTCTTCGACTCGTTGATACTCTCGGAAATCATCTTCGTGATTTCAGGCTTCATCTGTTCGTTGACCCATCCTTGCAGGCCTTCCGAATACTCTTCAACGATCCAGTTCTGGATTTCTGGTGCAAACTCGTTGACCATCCAGTTCTGCAGTTCGCCGGAATACTCTTCGGTCACCCACTTCTCGATCTTCGAGGCGAAGTGCTCATTGAGCCATCCTTCGACATTCGGGGTGTACTCTTCAATGACCCACTTCTGGAATGCGGGAGCCAGTGATTCAGTAACTACATTGACAAGTTCTGGTTGATAGACTTCGTTGATCCACTTCTCGATTGTGTTCGATAGGTCGGTCATTGCCCAGTGCTTGATGTTCTCTTCTTTCTCGTTGAGTTGGTTAGTCAAGCTCTCGTTAGCCTGTTTGAGGATTCTCACATCCTCAGTAAGGGTTTCTATCTGGGACTTAAGTTCTTTGATTTGATCTTCGTTCATATCTTTGTTATCGGTATTTGCTGGTTCTGGGTCGGTTTCTTCTTCAGAAATCATATAGCAGTTGTCGGTTATACTTTCAAGAACCTGTCCTTCGTTCAGGTGGATGTGAAGACGGGCTTCTGAGAAACCAGGGCTTCCAACCAAGTCGAAGGTCTTCAAGTTTTCAAGTGTAACGATACCTGTTCTTTGGTCTACATTTCCTTGAGCACGGCTCGAGATGAACAACGGTAGACCGCCTTCAACGATCTGCTGAGCGATCTTTCCTTTCGGGGTGTTCAACAGAGTGATCTTACCACTCACAACACCGTTCTCATCAATCGAGATCTCGTCAATCTTGTGACTGACATTCTCAAGTGTAATGTTCATAGTTGATGGGTGCTCGAGCTCACCAGGGCATCCTTCGTTGGCGATACGCTGCTGAAGAGCTTCGACCATCTTAGCGTAGTTCTCTTTCTGGTATATGCGTTGGTTGTTGTTCTTCACACCGCACACACCGAACACACCTTCAAGATGCATGAAACCGTTCTCGTCACGGGTGGCGGTCATGGTTTTCACATCGTTAAGGGTCTCGAATATAAGATTCTTAGACATTATGCTTTAGTCTGTATTTTCTTGCTTTTCAGCAACCATAATAAATCTGGAAGTGTCTGAAATTCAAATTCTCTTCGAGATTTGTCTGGAAACTATACTTATCTGTCCACACCACCGTATAGTTTCTTGTGGTCACGGTTCTCATACAAGAACCTTTCGACATCCTCTTCTTTAGGTTTAAGGTTACGGATATCTGTCGAGTCACCGACTATCCAGAACAGGTTGTTCTGACCGTGGATCTCGGGCATGTGCTTCAAGCAATAGTCGTAGCCCTTGGATTCATACAACGGGTCAAGTCGAATGTTCTCAGAACCTATAGTATATCTGTTAAGGTGTCTTGAGTAAGGATAGTCCTTAGACACCTTCATTGTGTACAGCAACTCGGGGTCGGTCAGCCCGAATGTCTCGAGAATGTGGTTGACTGTCGAGCTGCGGTCGTATCCAGATATCTGGACACCTATTATATTCCTTACAGATTTGTTGAACATTAGGCAACCAAGGACCACACCAGACAGTATGATACAGCTGCCTGACGGCACCACGAGATTGTCGAGTTGGTCAGGTATGTTCTGCACCTGCATTGCCGTTGAAGCCACCAGTGCCTCAGGGCTTGTGTCGAGGTTGATACCGAACTTCACATTGAAGAACTTTTCTCCAGTCTCCTCAGCCACCTTCTTGATCTGTGCTTGCAACACGGTCTCGAATGCCTGCCGAGCGTCATAGTTGATACTTGAACCGCAACCGTACGAGTTCATCATAAGATTGTTCTTGCTTATTGACTCCTTAGAGCAACCAGAACCAATGAACAGTTTTGAGTTCACACCATATTCGCTAGCGACTCGTGACACAATCACACCTTGCGGTGATGACATTGATGTGGCTGTCCAGATATTGTTGTCAAGTTCGTTCTTGATAAGATCAATGTTGTTGTTGACCAGAAGTATGGCTTGCCGCACCTTGCCTCCACTCAACGGTAGGTCTTGGAACGGGCGGAAATGGTCATCTCGCTTCACATACTTGAAAACTGGGTCACCGTGTATCTCTTCGACTGGCGTAATGACTTCGCATTTAGACAATAGTTCTTTCTTATCCATTTTCCGAAAATATATTAGATATGTTTATATAAACCGGTTTTGAGCAACTTAAAGTCTTCTTAGGCGGGATTCCATTGAAAGCTCACCACCGGTACTCCACATATCCATTTGCGTCTGGACAGAATCTATCGAATTTGCCAACCACGGGTTCTGTTGTAGACCGAAATCGAAGTAGTTATAGTTCTTGTCTGTAGATTCAGCTTCGGCGTCCTCAGCCAGATATCTATATCTAAGTGTCTCCTGCGCAGCTACAAGTTGTATCTGAGCCATCATAATGTCATCGTGACCCACCATTGCTTGGTATGAACCGTTGCCTTTAATGTCTGCGAAGTTCTCAGCTTGTCTGAGGAACTGCTTAGACACATTCTGCAATGTGCCGTCCTCGAATTTCTGCTTGAACACTGTGCAGAACACAGGCTTGTTGTTAGGTGTCATTTTGATACCGTTCTTGTACTGGTTCGAGTTCTTGGACTGGTATTTCAAGATTATGTCCTCATCGAAACGCACCTTCTGTTTCTCAATCATCTCGAGTATGTATCTCACGAACAGGTCTCCGTATGTGTTCAACTCGACAGACAATAGAGTTTTCTCGAAGTCACAGAAGTTGTTCACGCACTCGCACAATGCCACGGCAGCTTGCTGAGGATTCATACAGTTGCAGTCGAATATCCCTACGCACTCGGTCCGTTCCATATCTATGACTCTATTAAAGACGAACACCGTGTGGTCACGACCTATTCCTTCTGCAATGTCTATAGTAACGACAATCCTGTTTCGTCTAAGATCCTCAGTCGGTTCAAAACCGTCTTTCCAGAAGAACCATTGACTTCCTGACACTCCAGGCAAGTACTTTTCTGTGAATATATGAGCGTCTTTTGAAGCCATCTTGTCGGTCAGTATACGCTGGTCAATCAACGAGTTGGCTTGCATCATAAACTTTGTACCGAACTGTGCCTGGAAACCTTCCTCACCACCGAAGTTGGCCGCTTGCTTGCGGTGCCATTTCTCATCGCGCTGCTCCCAAGTATGTGTGTCGGGGTTCCACTCAGGCACCTGCCACCAGTCAACACGGAACGGAGCATAGTCGTTCTCACCGTCCTCGGCTGCTGTGTACAGCTTCTGGAACAGGTTGAAACCGTTCTGCGTTGAAGATATGATGAACTTTGCCTTACCAGCAACGATTGTCGGGAAAAGATTGTTATAGAACTTGTCTAAGATATTGGGTTGTATGTGAGCGAACTCGTCAGCCAATATGCAGTGGAATGTGAACGAGATACCTGAGTTGATTGTGGTGGCTTCTGCCATGCATCTGCAGCCGTTATCCAAGACAATCTCACCCTCGTTCCATTTGTAGACTCCTGGTTTCAAGAAGAACGGGATCTCATAGAATATCTTCTTGACCTTATCCAAGATCTCGACCGAGGTCTTTCGCTTGTTACCCAGCACCAATGTGTTCTTGTCTATGTTGAACAGGATATAGTGTAACAGGAATATTGCGGAAGTGGTCGTGTTATGACTTAGAATGCCATTGGTGTAGTAGCTTTCAGAATCATTCAAAGCTGTTATGTCACACATTGACACCTTATGGTCAAGTACTTCTACAGACTTTACTTTACTAAGACCATACTCGGTCATTACCATGTCCTTTTCGGTCAAGTCCTTTGCGTATTTCGTCTCCATCCATCGGCAATACACCAAATGGTCATCGGCACACTCGAGTGTTGTTCCAGAATCTAAAGTTATTCTATATACCGTGAAAGGCTTGGTAAGATGGATATAGGCTGCTGGAGACCACATTGAGTTGTTCTTTATCTGTGTCCCTTGCAGTATATGACTCCACACCAGCTTTTCCGAGTCTTCGGGTATCTCAGAATCCAGCAAAGCGAGTTTTTCATAGATTTTTCCAGATTCTTCAGGATGTAGATCGAGTTCTTTGTACAGTTCATAATGGTCTCTCCACGATTCACCCTTTTCAGCAAAGACAAGTTCGTACATTGGCATCTCGTATTCATCCGTCTTACCTGGAAGTCGGTATTGCTCGATTACATTCCAACCGATATGTTGTTTCGCCTCTATAGTCAATCTTATCTTTACTCTCGTGGTCAATGTCACGCACTTACCTGACTGACGGCACGACAGGAATATACTTAACTGGTGTTCGGACAAGTGCTTCAGGTAGTCACGCTGGTAGTCACGCATCGAGACCTTCTTGATACCCTCAGGTGTCATAAGTTTACAGTACTCGTTTGCGAAATACACAATGTCGTTCATGCATTTCAAGAACTCTTGCTCTTCTTCGGGTGTTCTTCTAAATACCAGATCACCTTTCAATATCTTAGTGTTGTATTCGTAGAACGGATTGGCGACCAACTTTTTACCTTGGTTCAGACCCTCAATAGCAAGTTCAAGAGACTTAGTTGACCATATAACTTTGTGTGCAAGCTTTCCGTCAACTGTCTCCTTGACTGGGTTGAACACATTGTCCCTTATCTTCCTTTTGTCTTCTTTTGCCATTTCAGCAACAAATCTAATTCAGTCCATAAGAATTATGAAATTGTGCCGAAAGATTTAGTTTAACAAACGGTCTTTGAGATTAGATTATTATATGGGTATGAAAGATTTAGCTAGATATCTAACCGAGAAATTCTCAGTCGCTGGCACTGTGTCTGACCGCCTGTTGGTGTTCGATCTCGATGACACACTCATACGGTCGAAGGCAAATGTGGTCGTGAAAAGAGGACTGAAAAGAATAGAACTCACACCAAGTGAATACAACGACTACCGTTGGCAGCCTGGTGACATTGTTGACTACAGTCAGTTCCGCAGTGACGAGATACTCGATTCTGCAGACCTTACGAGATACTGGAGAACACTTGAACGAGAGTACAAGAAAGGCACCCATATCTGCATTCTCACCGCCCGTGGTGACCAGGATATGGTATGGCGTTTCTTTAAGCGCAAAGGCATTGAGATCAAGAACGAGTTGTGCATAGCCGTAGAAGACCCGAAATACGGTTTCACAGGCTCTGTTGCGCAGAAGAAACAGGAAGCGATAGAAAGTCTAGTGAATCTTGGTTACCGTACATTCGTTTTCTTCGATGACTCGCAAGAAAACCTTGACCATGCTAAGAGTCTTGAGAAGGACTTCTCTAGCATTGGTGTCAAAATAAAGACCGTGAAAGCATGATAGGTCTTTCAGATTTCGCTAACAAGAAACCAATCACTTGCGATGCTCACACGCACTTGTTCGATGGTGTGGAGAGTGATCTCAGTCTGTTATTACCTGAATCCAAACTGACGGTTACATTCGCCGACATAAAGTATGCAGACCCAGAGTCATACGCCGAAGGTGTCATACCAGCAGCATACGACAAGTTCATTTCCAAGAAATACCCTAAGATAGAAGACAAAGTGATACTTTTGTCCACTTCGGCAATAGCTGATGAGGCCATTGCGATATACGAGAAGTATCCAGATATCATAAAAGGTTTCGGTGAGTTCCAGTGCTACGGCTGGTCCACTTCACAGAACGACAAACTGCCTTACGGTAACCTAAGGTGGATCGAACCAGTCCTTGAATACAACTCGACAAAGAACCTACCGTTCTATGTGCATTACAACATACTAGGTGACAAACGGGTTAAGGACATAGAGAAACTATTGGATAAATATCCCGACATGCCTATTGTCCTGTGCCATTGCGGTATGAACCGTTGCATTGACAACTACGGTGCATTGGATACCGTATCTCGTCTAATGAAGGAACATGAAAACTTGTGGACCGACATATCGTATGAGGCATTGGAACTGTTTGCATCGGACAGGAACGCCATATACAAACTAAACGACAGTAGAGTTCTTATAGGTAGCGACCTCAATCCAGTAATAAACAACAGACCACCCCAGGAAGCTAGAGTGGTCATTGATTCTATTGTAAGGAATATGGAAGTTGTCAACGGATATGGCGTTGACTTCTATGGTAACCTGAAGAGGTTGTTCGGATTATCTTAGAATCTGTCCTGTTGCATAACCACGATGCTTGTGAGTTTTCTTATAGAGACTTCTATCTCTTGTCTGTAGAATCTGATAAGTGACTCTATGACATCTCTCGGCACACATGTAGTTACGCCGTATGAAGCTTCTAGCTCTGGTCTTCTACTGCGTGAACCATAATTTCCTTTCAAGTCTATCTTGAGGTCGTACACACCGTTTTCCTTTATGGTCTCGACTGTATTAAGTCTTTCGTCCAGTTTCTTCAATCTTTCGATATCTGAACGGATACTTCCGCAACGGTCGTATAGTTCATCTAATGTTTTCTTGTCATCTTCTGTAATCATTTTCCAAGTGATTTTTCTCGTTCTACCTGTGTCATAGTACTAAACCGTTTTGTTGATGATTTCTTCTAAGCATTCCTCCAAGCAAGTGCCTCCATTGTAGTATTCTACAGCGAAGTCAATGGTGTCATCATCGTTCTTCTTGTAGTACTCAATGTCTTCGTATTCATCGAGTTCTCGATGATCTATGAACTCAAGCAGTCTGACACTGTCGTCTCCACCAACAGTTATGTACTTTTTAGATTCTCCTATGAAGTAAAGTTCTTCATCGAAGTCATCTTGCATTCCGTTGTCGGTAATGTACTTTTTGGTTTCTTCTGTGTCTTTGGTAAGTACTCTGAACTTACCGATGTGTTTCTTGATCTCACTCATATTCTTTAATCTCTTTGCAGATCTCATCGAAATACTTTCTCATAGGACTTGGAACGCACTTGCTGAATGTTGTCTTGTCACCGACATCAGCCGAAAGTCTAGCTAACTGAGACTGGGTATTGTCGTGGTCAGAGAACTTGACATTCGCTGCCTTGTATCCGAGTTTGTTGATCTTTCCAAGAACTTCCATAGGTTCCCACGAGTCCGAGTAAGTCACATCCTCAAACAGGTCGAGGTCTTTGAGTTCGGTGAGCATTCTACGGACGGTGTCCGACTTTAGAGGGGTGTTCTTGTAGCCTTGGTGCGAGCGCACATACACGACTACAACGGGCAGACCGTTGGAGATACTCATTCCTTGGGCTTCTCCAAGGTCACCGATTGTGAACGGTTGGAACCGCCCGACAAGTAGATTCACAAGTTTCTTTTCTTCTTTCATCTTAGATGGTTTTTTTTTCGCGGGCTAAGTCTGATCTCACCAAGCAACGACCAACCCGGATCGGTCCATTTGTTGATGGAGCACATCTAGCAGTTGTTGAGACGGGTGTCGAGAACTTGGATCTCGCAGTGATAGTATTGCACGAATTTCTGGTTTTTCCATATCTATAGTGTTTTAGTTGTTGTCTGTCTTGTCTAATACTACTACACCCATCCGTTTGTACCATTTCAGCATTCTTTCGAGATAAGCGATCTTCAGGTCTTGGTCTGTGACACCGTGGTCCTTCCAGAACCTGACGAGAACACCATTTAGTTCAAAGTATGTTGTGGTGTCGAACTTCATTGCGGTTTCTTTGTCCATTTTAGATCTCCTCAAGATTCTCAACGAAGTTGTCAGACTTCACACTCAAAGCGCTGTCGGCGAAAGCGTGGACGATGCACATGAACACATAGACAATCAGTGAGTAACCTGCGAAACCGTTGATACCCCAACTGCAATAGCCTCTCAAGGCGAGAGTGGCGATCCAAGCGATTAAGACGACCGTGATTACTGCAGAAGCGACTGAGTTGATTTTTCTGATGTTTTTCATATCGTTTAGTGTTGTTACACTTATATATGTCAGAACTAACAGAAACTTAAGCCTTTTACCGATAGAATCTACGGTCTATTTACCGGTAAATTCGTATTTCTCAGGATCTTTCAAGAAGTCAGCGTTGTCTAGTAGACTTTCTGGAATCGTTCCAGTCTTCCCGAACTTCATTCCCTCCAAGAACATATAGAACAACTGTTCATCACCACTAAGCGCTCTTAGATAAGAGTTCTGACTAGCAATACCGAACGCTTTTAAGATTCTTTTCTTTCTTTCGTCTTTCTCTTGTTCCATCACTTGAAGTGTTTGTTGACATAATATGCTGCATCCTTAGCAATAGCCCTGATCTCGTCTAAAGCATTTTCTGTAGTCATTACGACACCGTTAGCGGTCTTCCTGTCATCAGCGATCTGAGCGATATGCTCGAACCAATGGATAATTAGTTCTTTGTCTTCCATATCTAAGTGTTTTTGCAGTCAACCCAAAGTGAAGCATCTGACCAACTTGCGGTTCTTCTTGTGCATACCCCATGCCTTCTTGACATTCGGTGTGAACTGCAGATAGATTGAATAGTCTTCCATCTGTTCATAAGTGAGAAAGTATCTGCGGACAAACAGTCCACTTGCTTTCATGATGACTAAGATGTAGTTGCAGAAGATGTGGTCGATGTCAGTTTTATCCATTTTTTGGTTGCGATTGTTACAACTATGTATAAAAGATCTAACCGATACTTAAGCCTTTTCTTGCAGTTCTTTTTGTAGATCACGCATCCAGATCCGTTTCATTGTCTTGCGGGGAATGACATCGCACACATCCTCCCACCAGTTTATGTAGCCTTTCTTAGGATGGTAGTCAGTCTTGCTGGGGAACCTGACTTTCTTGTGTCTTCCGTATGGTCTCATTGCAGAGTTCATTCTTAAGGGTACTGCAGAATTCGGATATGTTGTCCAACTGTGCAACCAGCCAGTCGTTGTCGCAAGATAGTATGAAGTACTTACCATCAACACTGTCCGAGAATCTACCGTACACTGAACTAATCAAGTTAGTTGCATCGGTGTACGAGTCACCAGTTCTTTTGTTTGCTAAATTCATTTCCGCATCATCTTTTCCCAATCCTCTTTGTTCCAGTACTTGTTAGGATGATCTGGTCCTGGACAAGGCATCCACATTGCCAGACCGTCACTCGAGAATGTGTATGCGTTTGACACCTCTCGGACTGACTTCGGAAGCCGTTCCATCTCAAGTTCCCTGAGTAGTTGTCTGGTCATCTTGCGGAACCTACGGTTTGCGAACCGCTTGTCTTTCTTGTCAGACCGACCGCATATCTTAGCAGCTGAGTGCTTTTTGTGACTTCTTGACATATCAATTTATGGATTATACGGATCCGTCAATTGGCAACCATCCTCAGAGATGATTTCTCCACACAATACAAGTCTAACGACAAAACTGTTGTAACCAGTGTTCATCACTTCCACACTTAGGTTTCTCTTTATTGCTTCGGCTAGATCCTTGTTCATTACAGTAATCTTATATGGTTAAGTTCTGCCATGACAAATTGTCCGTTATCTTTGACAACCACGGCATAAGGTATGTCATCTCCTCCTCGGCAGTACCCGTCAACATACCCACTGTCACCAGACACATATTCTCCTGGGTATCTTGAACTGGATACAAACACAATTCTAAGTCTATCTCCCATGTTTCTTGTATTCTGATATCTTACCTAATACGAAACCGAAGAAGAACCCTAGTACTAAAAGGGTAATCATGCCTAAGTATTCTCTATCCATTTCTATTTCCTTTCAGGAATGAACAATACGACATTGCTTCCTTTCTTTACATAGTAGCTACCGAACTCACCAGTCATTTGCGAATAGCCTTCAAACTGGAACTTGTAGCGTCTGATTATGGACAGAATTCTTCTAATCATAGTTTCTGGTGTTGTTACATATACATATAAAAGATTTCTGAGATACTTAATAGGTTTCGTTTCACTTAGCTACTGAGTGGCAAAAGATTATTATTCCGGTATGATTTACCAATTGTTAAAGACTTCACCATACCTCACAGGACAGGTCCGACTTGATCTTGTCGCAGACCATTTGGAGGGTGACTCGAACATACTACTAGATGAGTTGCATGTGGTCCCTATCAACGACAGTATATGGTATAACTGTCCTGAGGACCAGATCAACTTCAAGCACTCGGAGAACATATCAGGTCTATACAAGACCATAGAAGACAAGTTCTATTCACCGAAGGGTGACACGATACTGCGAGGGAACTATCCTTACTATTCGACAGACGACACTGACACGGATACTGTTGACCACACATACCAAATGGGTCTGCGCCGTGTGTCGGTTTCGAGATACGGTAAAGGCTTCTCGTTTATGCTACCAATGTGGATAGACGAAGAGTGCATAGATCGTCTGTCGTTCTTCGCCACGGTGTATCCGACAGGAAACCCTGAACCAGGACAACAGCCCACTCCGTTGACAACTCGCAAACTCGAGATGTCGGAACGACTTAAGAATTATCTAAAGGAATGGTTCACTGGTGTGTCAAGCGACCTTGTGTATATCGGTCTAATGGACCAGACGGCATACATAACTGGTCTTGACGCTGAGAAAGGATCTACGGTGACAAAGGACGTTTCACAGATAGTACCAATGCTACTCGACCGTGAGCGTCCGTTGATTGAGACCGACAACATGATCTCACGCCAGTTCTCTGAGAACGGTATAATCGCAAAGCAACTTGTGAACTTCAACTTCTTCTTCAACATACGGGACTTTTTCTCGCCAGTCATAGAAGACACGGTAATGTGGAACCCGATAAATGTGGTTGTCGAAGCTCGCATAGATAATGTCCCTGTGGAAACCAAAGACCTATACACGAACTATTGGGACATATACTCATACAAGATCTCAGATAACCCAATACACCCCGGAACATTCGTTGAAGGTATCGAGACTGAAGTTGAAGACGAGAACGGTGACATGGTCCAAGGAATACAGAAATTCAATGTACTTGACTATCTTAGTGACACGAACTGCATTGATCTTGTCAGTGTGAACAAGATGGTGCAACCGAACTTCCACTGGGCATTCGTTGACAATCCGAAATACACCTGGAACCTTTACAACGGATTCTCACCACTTGTCGAAGAGATAGATGGTGAGACAAACAGCATACACCGTGTAGAAGGCCGATTCTTCGGGACACCAGACATTATGTCCGAGGAATACACGAAGTTCCGTAACAACATACAATGGATAACCGTGATTGACGGTACGGAAGATGTGGTTCCTGGATCATTCGTAGGCATATCAATGTCCGCTGGTAGTACCACACGCTTCAAGCCTAACCAGTTCGGAACATTCTGGTCGAAAGGGATAAAGTTCAACATATCCGACACACTCGAGAGGGGTTATACTGGTGACACACCAGCACCGGCTGAGTTACGAGTCAATATATGCACTGTCCGTGAACTTGGAACCGACCACCTTGACAAAGACAAGATGTATGCTGCTGTAAGACGCAACATCGAAGGTGAACCAGGTAGTGAGGTTCCGATTGACTATGTATCTATAGTCGCAGTCGTTGACGGTGACATTAAAGAGTATTGGGGTCTAAACAACCTCACATACCAAGGTGTAAGGAAACTTCTTTCTGGTGATGTAGGTAGAGCAACACAAGAAGAAGAGAACGATGTGTTCTTAATGCTTGACAGTACACCACGAGAAGGTGAGTTCAGAGGTCTGTTCGTGATTGCAAGGAATGGTGCTGATATAGAGAACATTGTCGAGGAAAGCACACCTCAGATACAGATGCTTAGAATGTTCAGGAATGTCCTCGAGACTGTCGAGTATCCGAGCATAATCCGTTTCCAGAAGACACTTGGTACAAGACTTGCACCAGCACCAACGATTGACAAGTTAATCAAAGACGGTTCAATGGATGTGAAATACACGACCGAGATAGAATATAGAAAGGTTGATGAAGACTATTCGACATACCTGTTCCGTTACGGTGGTAGTATCATACCTCAGTTCATTGACACCGAGATCGAATATACCGAGACTCGTGAAGGAGACAACAGTCCTTACTGGAAGACCGTCTCCTCGGGTGCGTTCAACATGGTGTTCAAGAAACGCCAATGGAAAGACCTGAACCAGAACGAGCGCAACTGCTTGAACTACATATCGAAACAGAAGTACCAGCCTGTGTATCCGTCTATAGACTATTTCTATATAGACGGTGAACTACAAGACGGTAGTACACCGTACATACCTGAGAACTACGGTGGTGAGGTGTGCTGGTTCTTGGACAACATGGTGTATTTCGTTCCAAGTGAGTTCACATTGGTGGAAGAATGCAGTTCTTGGGAGATGACAGATGACAAGAAACTTGAAATGTTCCGTAACTATATCTTCACAAAGGGGTATTTCAAGATGCTTGTCGAGCACGGTCAAGAAGCAAAAGCAAAGAACATAGTAGATAGATATATCTGGAAGCTATACACCAACACAAGTGACTGGGAGTATTCTTCGGTATATGACATTGACCTATACAAGTTCAAAGTGACTTATTCTTTAATATAACATAGCACACTTATGAAAACCATATTAGAATTGATAAAAGAAGCCCAAGTCGTGAACGAGTGTGGTGTGCTATCACCGTGGTGTAGAGCATTCTTGCGTGACATACGGTAACCGTTGCTATGTGAATGACATTATAATTGACATGTACGGCAATATGTTCAAAGACTGTGACATGGTTGCAGACAATGAATTCTTAAAAGGAATCGAAAATGGATTGAAATAACAATATATGGAAAACAATTTTCTAACAAGAATCACGGCACCGACCTTAGGCAGTTCGACATTCGCAACAGACCTTCGTGAGGTGTTCCAGAACATAGACGACAACTTCAAGAAGATCGTATCAGCACCGTATCTTGAAGGACAAGAAGGCAACTCTGTAGAAGCATACGACATGCCTATTGTCGAAGACGGTGAGCTGACCGATTTCGGAGCGGCTATGATGCGTGAGATACTGTCGGATCCGTCTATAGAGACAATGGAGGACATAACGAGTAACAGCATATACGACTCGGTATATCCAGCACAGCATCATATATATGACTGTATCGTAGACCATCCGACAATGAAGGTTCTTAGAACTATAGATCCTGACACAAACGAGGTTGACCGTTGGATATGCGGAGCCGAGTATTACTGTTTCGTTGACATGCGAATAGAAGATCTTGGTAACAACGGTTACCCTTCATCTCAGACGACATTCGTTGACTACAGTTGCTTGGTGTTCGCCGAATACGAAGACGGTGAGTGGAAGTTCACGAAAGGAAATATGATGCCGACACTTTACTACTCGTCTGAGCAGTCGTGCTTCTGCTGGAAAGTGAACGGTATGGAGACGGGTATCCGTGCTCAAGGTGTCAAAGGTGATGATGGCCGTCCTCCTAAGGCAGCAGTTGTCAAAGGATTCGGAAGTCTTTCAGATATCGGCACAAGCAAGGTAGTCCGCATAATGGTGACCGAATACTCAGTGTTCGACACGCACATTGACGGTGGTGGAGAACTTGTCGTTGAGACCTCGTGGGGTAACATACAAGACTCAGGACTTCAAGACGGAGATCTTGTTGTCTGCATATTCACCATAACGGATCCGACATACACAATGACATACCCAGATATGATTGTGGCTAACATAAGGATAACTGGTGAAGGAGAGAGTGCTGTGTATACCATAACGGCACCAGACATTAACCGTATGTCGAGTCTTTGGAGATCTTACTTGTTGTTCTATGCCTGCAAAGACATTGACTACAAATCCACACTTACCACAAAGACAAAAGCACTGTTCATACCTTCCTCAACCCAAGGTGTGGCACACTCGATTTTCCAAGATGACTCGGGTGTTAACTATACGGTTAACGATGATGTGTGGTCTTCCGTTGACACACTCAACGAGGACAATCTTGTGTTCAAGAAAGTCAAGGAGTCGAAGCTTGTCGGTGAAGGCTCGTTAGGAAACAGAATGACTGACAATGACCAAGATACCGACTATATGTCTAAGGCTAAGTTCCTCGGATACGAGATGGAAGTTGACGGTACATCGAAAGCAACCGTTTCTGGTGTTCCAGGAACGCTGTTGGGTGTCCCTGTGGGAAGTGTGGTCAACTGGATGGATATGAGTCGCATTCCAGACGGATGGTTCGTTACTGGTGAGACAACAGACTATGCACCACCAGTATTCGGACTGAGATACACTGCACCAGAAGCCACGGACTACGATGTGGTTGTGATGAACGGTGACACTGTTGTCCAGAAAGCAATCATAACCAGTATGGACAACATGGGAGGTTTCGGAACTCGTGACAGACGCTTCATCGGTATATTCTGCACACTGTCAGGAAACGACTACACCGACCCAGTGGTTGTACAGACAACATTCAACAACATAACAGACTATATAGCTATAGAACGATTCAACTGGAACTTGTTCGACCTTGAAGAAGTAAGAGGTACCGGTGTGAAGTTCTATCTAACAAAATACATATCATAATAGATGGCTGGTTCAAACCAAAACTATAATGTAGGAGTATTATACGACTCCTTAAACTCCCAGCGCCCGACAATACCGGGTAGTAGTCCGAACTACGGTTCCGCACATCTTGCGACACAGGGTATGATGTATCCGGCACCAATAACGGTAACGGTTCCTGACAATACTGTGGCTGAGTTTTCGGCGGTACCAAACCCAGGATTCAAACTTGACTACTGGTATTTCTATGGTACTGGTACCCAGTCGCAGGGTAACAACATTGCCGTGTCGGTCTACGGTAGCGATACGATTGTTGCACCATCGTTTGCACCAGATAACCCGAGATACAACCGCAGGATAACTTTGACAACCAGTGGTGTTGTAGGTACAAACAATGTGAATGTCTCGAGTATGAGTGGTTACTACAGTTACGACTTCAGTACCACTGTTGCAGCAAGTCAGGTCATATTCAACGGTACCTCAGTATCCGACAGAAGACAGTTGCCCGACAACCAGACAATCCGTGTCACAGCACAAGTGATAGAAGGTTACGACATAGTGTTCCGTTCACAAGGTAACCCGATTGCTTCACAGTTGTCGGTCCCTATGGAGACTAGTCTAGCTGGTTCGACAAGTACTCAGCAGAGTGACCGTGGAGGAGACAGTTCTGAAATTGGTCTCGTAACAAGTAGTTCGCTCACAACAAGATATGTTGACATACCGAACACAACAACTTCAAGTCCGTTGAACATTGAAGTTGAGTATGTGTCTCAGACACAAGACTATACGGTGACTACCAAGACCAATCCAAGAACGGGTGCTGGATCAGCCACCATTTCTATTGATGGTGTCACACATTCTTCACCAGTTACAGTCCCTGACGGAACAGAAGTGAAGATCTACGCCATACCAGCAGCTGGCTACACATTCTCGAACTGGACACGGGACAATGATAGTAGTGAAAGACCTGTTACTATAAACACAAACCCATACGCATACAATGTCCATAGTAACAACACCTGGATAGCTACATTTACAAGCTCTACTACGAAGATAACAGCAACCGCCGATCCATCCAACGGTGGTCAAGTCAACATAACCGACAATACCGCAGGTGGTTTCAACCAGACGGGTTCTTCTGTAACCATTAGAAGTACAGATACATCCGCCAATAGTGTGATATTGACAGCAATAGCTGCACAGGACTATACATTCCAATACTGGTATAATGACTCTGATAGATCTCAGCAGTATTATGAAGAACGCATTGAAGTCGAGTTCGGTAATGTTGACACGACTTGGTTAGCTAGTTTCGCATACACACCGAATGAAACCGTTTCGTTCAAGACGGCAACAAGCATAACCGATGGTACTGAAATATATTTTGAGACAGGACACCAGAATGTCACATTCTTCGTAGGATATTGGGATGAGAACGGTAACAAGGTAGAGAGTGAGATCGGTCCGACAGCACAGTTCATAGAATCACTGGTCCAGAACGAAGGAAACGACCATTATGTGTCAATGAAGTTCGGCGACTCGAGTCCGCATAGAACTGTAGAGAACGGTAGAATATACAAATACGACCTTACTGGATACAAGTATGCAGAAGGCTATGTGACATCTTCGACATCCACAAGCACCGTTTGGCAGAACATAACTCTTAACGATGACGAGTGGACACTGTTCGTTAATCCGACAATGGAAGAGCGTTATAAGAAATACTCGTTGACGGGTGTATATACCAAGACCGAGTTGTTCAAGGTAGATACTTCAATATCAACACCATCCGGTACTCATCCGAATATTACCGTCACTGGTGCTGGTGAATACGCAAACGGTTCACAGGTAACAGTAACTACCTCTGCCGAGAACACAGACCGCTACCGTTTCGTGTGCTGGTGGGACACGGTGAACGATGAGCAGGTAAGTACAAACCAAAGTTACACATTCACTTTGACTGAGAACAGGAAACTTGAGGCAAGATATGCTGAGTATCTGTATATACAGTATTCTGCAAACCCGAGCAACCTCGGAACCGTATCGTGCCGCAACACCCAGACGGAAGAACCTGTGACCAACCAGACTTATGTCGAATACGGCACACGACTGACACTCAATTGTACACCGAACTCTGGTGTCAGTATACTGAACTGGACAAACGGCAACACCACAATTCCTGGTTCGGCTAACCAGCAGGAGATCATTATCAATGTGACAGGCAACTGCAATGTCCGTGTCCGTCTTATGGAGACCAGCAAGAAACTCGTGGTAATGGTGACTGGAGGTGGTACCGTAGGAATATATCTTAAAGACTCGGGAGGCAACTATAGTCTTGTGACACCTGACACCGGAACGGAATCGACATACACCATTCCTAACAACGGTGCCGTGAGGGCGATAGCCACACCGAACTCACCAAGATACAACTTTGAAGGTTTCACACTGTACGACTCGCACGATGCCGTCATAGGCACCTCGACCTCGGCACAGTACGACATACCGGGTGTGACACAAGACATGTCACTGAGTGCCGTGTTCTCGTTCATACCGTGGATAAGCACACTTGGAAACATAATCAAAGTCTACTAATAGACTATCTTATGCGACAAAAACCGATTATTATTGAAACGCAAATACATACCAAATATAAGAATGAAAGTATACCGCACACTGAAAGACCTGAACTTCGGTAAGATCATTGCCGAGGCACAGGCACAGACGCAGACTGGTGCAAGCATGCTCAACTCGTTCAAGGCAGCTGCTATGTCACAACCAGTTACGCACAGAATGGTCAACAGTTTCATGACCGAATCTAAGAACTACAAGTACGACAACGGTGTCACTGCCGCCGCAACGAAGGTAGCTGAGTACATCAACGAGAACCAGTATTCGTGGCAACTTGCTACAGCCTGTGAATCTATCCACAACAGCGGTAGCCGTTACAATACTCTCAACGAGAACGCAGCCAACCAGGTCGAGTCAATTCTTGAAATGGCCGAACCCGATGTAGTGAGTTATATCAAGGCTGGTGCAATGAAGAATGTGATGTTCGTGGAGTCCTTCAGAAGGATTGCAAGATCGGTCTTCAGAGACATGCCTGTGGTGGAACTCAACGAGAACTACACTGGTATCCACCCGATTTCAATGACCGAGAAGAACGGTGAGTCCGTGTACTTCTCCGCAGTCGGCAAAGTGTTCGAGCAAAAGGATGGTGAGATCCACGAATCAAGTTGGAAGAATGTCTCTGAAGACTTCCGTCAGATCATGAGCACCCTGAACTCGAAGCAAGTCGAGATCGTGAATGACTCAGTCGTATGCGACATGGGTAAGTTCAAGTACACTATCTCTGAAGAAGGCAAGTGCCTGAAAGAGGCTGGTGAGAACAAGTACGAACTCACTGTTGAGCAAATGCGTGAGAACAACGCTCTGTATCTCTCGACAATGATTCCTGGACGCCGCAACAACACTGCCCGTCTACTTGAGAACCTCGCAAAGATCTGTGAGAACTTCAACTCAATCAACATTCTCGACAATGTTACCATCTACACGACTTCAAGAGACCGTTTCTTCGTGGCTGAGGCCGAGAAGAACTCAATCGCTTTCTTGATTGAATCGAAGAAGGCTGGTAACCAGTGGGCTCTGACCGACAATATCGCAAACATCGTTGAGTTCTTGAAGAAGAACACGAACTGCGACCTGACCGAAGCCTACAAAGAAGGCATTGACCGTGTCATTGAGAACCGCACCGAAGAAGAGAAAGCAGAAATGCAGCTCAAACTTCAAGAAGACGGCATCCAAGCCCGCAAAGACAAGATCGCCCAACTTACTGAGCAGTTCAAGCACGACCCAGTCCGTCTGCAAGTCCTTGCTAAGCTGGCTGAAGACCTGAACAGTATGACTGAATAAGTCTCATCTGTGAAAACGAAAGATCCTCTATCCGAAAAGGATGGAGGATTTTTTTTGTTTCTGGCGAGTTTTGCACCGTCATCTATAGATTTACTGTCTTTGGGAATTAAAATCAATCTGGTGAGGGTTCTACTACCTTAGTTGAAATTCTCTGACCTAAGATTCTATACGAGAAAATCCAGACCTCAGAAGAGATCTGGATTTCTCATACATGAACCTTAAAAATTACACTTCGTGCTTCATGTTACCAGTTCCGAGATTTAGGAAGTTCCCGACTACCTCATCGTTCTGGTATGTGGTGTCCATAGTCTTGTAGTTGTTCAGCACATATTCAATGTCGAACTGCTTGTAGTCCGAGTCTTCCTCGAACTGCATAAGGACTTCTGGCGGATAGCACGATTCGTCCAACCACACCAACCGCTTGTTGTAGTCGAACTTAGGATAGATCTCCTCTGGGGTCTGGTTAGACTTCTTGAGTTTGAGGAGGTCTTCAACGATAATGTCCTCACTACTGAAGAAGTCTTTCAGGGTCTCGATACCGTGTTCCTCACGATACTGGTTCCACATTTTCTCAGTTATGCGGTACTGCTTACCGTTCTTCTCTTGCAGCACAATAGATTTGATGTTGTCTGAGGAGTCACCGCAGATGATCTTGTTCATTACAATCAGCTCGGGGCGGATATAGTTGACCTGACTTACTGAGCTCTTCAAGAGTTCGTATGTCGAGTTCTGTGTGAACTGCATAAAGAAGTCAATGTCCGACTCGGGACCGTCCTTCATTGACTCGGGTAGGTAAAGGCCGTTGAAGTCGTTGTACCAAGCGGTGAACGCCGTTCCATCGTACTTCAACAGTTGCTTCAAGTCGTTGTCGGTGGTCCAGATAATGCAGTTGACACCCTTCTCGTTCAGTGTCTTTGACCAGTACCACATCCAGTCATCACCTTCGGCTGAGCGTGAGCGACTGACTGTGCAGTTGTTCTTCTTGAGACCTTCTGAGATCTTGTCAATGGACTTATAGATATATGTCCAGTCCATATCTTCGGTCTTGACACGGTTGCCCTTGTACTTCGTCTCACCGAGTTGCTCTGGCACCTCAAGTTGCTTCCTCCAAGAGAACCCGTCAGCAACGAAGATCATGTTGTCCACCGTTCCCGAGAACTTGTTGAGCATTACATTGATACTCGAAAGCATTGACTCGACAAGGTTTTCCATTGCGGATTCTTTAATGAAGTCTGGGCATTCACTACGGAACTGGTTGTAGACCGAAGGGAGTCTAGACATCATTAACCAGTTACCGTCTACCAAAAGTGTGCAGCGGTTCATTCTTCAGAACTGTCTTTTTCTGATTCCATCTCGTCATCTTCTAACCACTCCTTTTCCGGGTGGTCATCAGGCAATCCAGGATAGATCTCTTCACCGTTGCTTTCGATTACAGCCTCATACGGCTCAAGAAGCATACCTCCTGTTGCGATCTTGTCACCGATAAGTCCGCCTTCTACTAAACTAACATCTGTTTCTTTGCCTCGATAAAGGGCTTTCGTCTTCTCTTCCATAAGATTTGCGATTGTAATTTTGTCAGAACAATCTAATTCAGTATGGGAGAGTCTTTAGAACTTTATTTGACTTTGTATAGTCTGATTTCATCCCACCCGAAGAATGTCTTCTTGTACAACTTCTGGTTCGTGGTGGGTGAATCTAACGGTCCCAGACACTCGATATACGGGCCGATCTTTATGTAGTCGAAGTTCTTGGCAATGTCATCTTCTGGGAAAATGTATTCGCCACTGTACCAGCCCACTTTCAAGTTAGGGTATTTCGAGTGTATGTAACAGGCAATGTCAACAAGTTCTTCTACCGAAGCGTCACCACCCATAAGACCTACGCAGGTTATTAGATCTTTCTTCGGACCAACCAGTGCGTCTATAGCTGCGTAGTCAAGTGGTTCTCCACAGTCGGTCTGCAGGTGGGGCGAATGGCACCCGTGGCACTTGTGTGGGCAGTTTGATATGTTGATTGCTAGTGTTATCTCATCTGGAAACTCTTGGAACACAATGTCCGTTTCACAGTACTTAATCATTTGTCTTAGAATTCTGTTTTAGATATTCCTCTAGTTCCTCAGCCCATGCGGCACAGTCGTATGCATCGAAGCTCCAGCCTCGTCTTTGTGCAATCGGTGAACGGAGTATACCAATCAGTGCCTCTACGGCGTTCTTCGGTTTTTCCATATCGGAATATAAAAAGAAATCCACCCGTCTTAAGAAAGGTGGATTTCTAAGTTCTTATAAAGTTATGTTACACTATGTTCACTTTCTCCATTTCTGGTGTCAGGATATGCGTCTCGTCACTAACAACGACATATCCAAGACGGGACAGTAGATCTCTGTTGACAAGCACATTGGTTGACTTTTCTCTAGATTCCACAAGTGCAATCGGGACATTCGACATTTGTCTCAAACCGATTCTAACAAGTGGTGCGATTACAATGTTCCTGTCGGTCTTGACGGATCCTGTAATGGCGGTCATCTTACCAGTTATGTCCATCTCGACTTCTTTGCCTTCGATTGTGAACTTCGCTTTCTTGTCGTTGATGTCTAGTTTACCCACCTCAACTGTTGTTGCTTGAGTACCGTTACCAGTGTCGAGTTTCGCAAGGAACTCCATGTGGGTGTCTTCGTTGAACCATATATCAATCGCCTCGAGCCATCCAGCCTGCTTGCGCTGGATGAAGAACTCAGAAGGTCTCGTAAGGTTGCTCAACAGTATGTTGATGAAGTTGTGTCCGAGGACATCGGTTATACCGTCAGTTCCTGGTGAAGCGTTGATCTCGAGAACTACATTGTCACCAAGTTCTTTGTTGGAACCTTTGACTAACGGCATAATGTCAACGGCGCACCACGGCATGTGTGAAAGTTCGGCGGTCTTCAAAGCGATCTGCTCTTGTTCTGGTGTCAACTTGACTTTCTCAGTCTCGGCACCGAGTGATTTGTTACTTCTGAAGTCTCCTGTAAGCTGCACACGCTTCATAGCACCGAGTATCACTTGTCCGTCACGCATTGTAAGGACATGGACTCTAATGTCTCCACCATCGCCTTCCTCTTTGCGTTGGATAATCAACTGTCTTTCAGCGTCAATGGCGAAGATCGCTTGCAGTATGGCTTTGAGTTTCTTGCCGTCAGACATGAATACACCAGTTCCTCCATGACCATCAAGAATCTTGACAACAACTTTCAGTTCTTCGTCTTTGTCGGGATCTCCTGAGAATTTCTTGTCAACATCCTGCAATGCTTCGAGATACAGTTTATCATCATTCAGTACATCTTTTGTCATTAGGCAGAAATTAGGCTGCGGTATACCACCCTTCTTCAACAGACAGGCAGTTTCGTATTTGTTGCAAGCAACGGCGGAGTATTTCGTAGGATTAAGAACCAAGAAACCACGGTCCTGAAGGATTTCCACAATATGCTCACACTGGTCCTCACCTTGGACACCAAGACGAGAGAAAATCAGTGTATCCAAGTTCGACTGCTCGGTTATCTCGAACTTTCCTTTGTCATCTTCGATAAGGATTCTGCTTTCCGTGTCATCGCAGTCAACCTTAGCGGCAACGAACACATGTAGTTCTGGAACAAGTTTCCCTTCCTTCTTAAGTGTAGCAACGGCATCGTATAGGTTCTTTAGAGTAAGGTTGCCTTTCGGGTCACGGTCGTTAGTGAAAATGACAATATGCTTGAAGATATTCTCTATTTCATCCAACTTGGCATACTTGACCTCTCTAACCTCATCGCCTTTCTTAAGGTCTTTCTTACTTTCTTTTCTTTCTTCTTTTTCTTCCTTTTCGGCGTCTTCAGAGGCAGCCTTCTTAAGTTCTTCTTTCTCCTCTTTGTCAATGCCAGCCTCGTTCAAAGGTCTTGACACAACACCAGATTCGATTAAGAACGAGCTGAAATCTTCGGCGTCTTCAAAGTCACGGTAAGATCTACCAGCCAATGCTTCGGTAATCGTATCCACTTCGTTAATAGGTATTTTACCATTAAAGAATAAAAAGAAATCCACCTTGAGATTACTCTCTTGGTGGATTTTCTTAGTGGATCTTAGGAAAAGATCACTGCATGGTGAAGTCTTGGTCAGCTTGTATGAAGACGAACTTTCCTTTCAAGATCTTGCTGATGTCTTCACACTCGGGCTTCGGTTGGTTAGCAATGAGGAAGAACATTCCCGGCATTGACTTTGCAAGACTTACAACTGCCGCCTTGTCAATCGTGAACTCAGCATCGGTGATGATAATGTTAATCAAGTCACTTGCTGTGTTGTCTTTGATCTCGTCAAGGATCTTCTTCAACGGCATTGTGCCGCCTCCCGAACCTACCGACTGGCCTTTCTTGATCTCGCTCATCGAGTCATCGAAGGCGAAGTAACGGAACCCGATATCTCCTACGACAGACTCTTGTCCGAACTCCTTAATGATCTTGTCAGACAGTTGGTATGCAAGAGCAAACACCTTGTCAACAACGGCATCCATACTTCCTGAGCGGTCAATGTAGAAGGCGAGGTTTATGTTCAACTTGTCGTCTTTTATCTTGACACCGGGCTGGATCGGTTCGCCGAACTTGACAGGTCTTGTGCCTCGTTTGACACGGTGATAGGTCTGTTCGACCTCACGGTGCTTCTGGATGACCTCCTGGTGTATGTAACCGTCAATCATCTTGTCGAGTTGCTTGTTCCAAGCGGCACCTCTTCTTTGACGGATCACAAGTCCTTCTTTCTTCTGTTCGGTTGTCGAGTCTTTGCACTTTCGGACAAATTCACCGAACGGGCCACTGATCTTGCCACCGTATTTCTTGATAACCTTGTCACCGAAACGCTTGTAGTCGGCGAACTTAGGCTCTTCACCGAAAGGCTTGAAACCAGTGAACTTGTCAAGGTTTCCACCGCCTTTACCAGACTTGTTGCCTTGGTCTTGGTTGGTGTTGCCTTTCTGGTTTGCATTTCCTTGTCCTTGACCTTGTCCTTGCTGTTGCTGGTTGCCTTGTCCTTGGCCTTGGTTCTGCTGGTTTCCTTTGTTCTGTTGCTGGTTGCCTTGTCCTTGGCCTTGGTTCTGCTGGTTTCCTTTGTTCTGTTGCTGGTTGCCTTGTCCTTGGCCTTGTCCTTGCTGTTGCTGTCCTTGCTGCTGTTGCTGGTTGCCTTGTCCTTGGCCTTGTCCTTGTCCTTGCGAACCGTTCTGGTGCTTCTTGCCTTGGGAGTCTTGGTTGGGCTGCTGAGGCGGGTTCTTGAGTTTGTCCTTGACCTTCAACAGCTTCTCGTATAGACCGAACTGCGTATCTTTCTTACGGTCGTAAATGACACCGCACTTCTTCTCAAGCCACTCGGGGGTTACGAGACCATCGGTCGGATACGGCATCTTCTTGTTGATGTGCAAGAAGTCGTTGATAACGCAGTCCGAAGCGATGTTCAGCAACTCGTGGTCGCATTCACCGAACTGGCGCTTGATGTTGTCTTCGACACCGAAAGTGTCCCACAGTTGGTGCATGCACTCGTGGAAGTAAATGAACTCCCACTTGAAGTCTTGCTTACCGATACCGAAACCATCGGGGGCGTTCATCCAGATCAGGTGGTCGGGTGTTGTGTAAGCACCGACATTCGGACCTTCATCAGTGAAGCGCACGAACGGAAGCATGTCGTAGTAGAAACTTGACTGCGCATCCGAGGTGTCCGAGTTAATGAACTCGATAAAGTCGGCCTTCCACTCAGAGTTCTGGTCACCAATGTCAAGGATTGACTTCAGCACCCACTTGAAGTCCTCGAGTTGGATCAGTTTGTTCCATGTTGATACATCGTAATTCATCTCGTGTTGGTTGGGTTTTCTTGTTACAATATACTATATAAGGACTTTGTGGAACTTAAGACTTCTTGTGCAGTTTCGACAAGCCTTTCACATTCTCGACTGGTTTGCACACAGTACGGTATACAGCGCACTGGTGTTTCACAACCTGTGAGTTGGGGTCTTCAATTACAAATTCTTTACCTTCTGATAAAGCATCCTCGTAAGCGGGTGTGAAGTTCCAGTCGTGGAAAAGTGTACCACCTTCCATCCGTTGGAAAACATCGAAAGGACTTACGGCGAAATCATAGAACTCTTGGTCGTTTGCGAAGTATATCGTGTTACCTTCTCTTCTCATGGTTTATGATAGTCTTTTCTATAAACTAAACTGCTTGCCAGTCAAGTTTAGGCAAGCAGTCTAGTCGTTAGAGGTCTAATCAAAGACCAAGAGCTTTTCTTGTCTCAGGCTCGACTTCGTATCCGTCCGCGATGGCGTCTTTGGCCTTCTCGTACTTGAAGTGGATTCCTTTCTTCTCGTTCTTAGAAACTTCCTGCTCGATCTGTTCCATTGTGATTGGTTCAGGTCCGTCCATCACGAACAGGTAAGGCAACAGGTCTCTTGAGAAGGCATACTTGATGTGGTCAACTTTGTAGTTGTCGCCAGCGATCCAGCCTTTCTCCATACCGTACTTGATCTCTTCTTTCAACCACTGCGGTGCATCGAGGATCTCACGAGAACGGTTGTTGGCTTTTGCGGACTCGTTGTCTTCACGCATCCAAGCGTCAATGTATTCGGCGAGTTTCTCGACATCCTTCTTCTCAGACTGACTCAGACTGTCAACCAAGATACCTTCGCCTTGCATATACTTCAGATAGAAGTCTGGATCGTAGAAGTCCCACTCTTCTTCACCGAGTTGCTTGATCTCCCACAGGAACTCGAACAGCTTCTGGTCAACGACACGAGGGCTTCTGAACAGTTGGGCGTTCTTCTCAAACTCGTTCACGAAGTCTTTTCCGAGGCGACCGTCCCAAGTCGGGTGCTGGAATGTACGGAAGTTGTGCGCCCAAGCTTCTGGTGTGTTGTCATCCCATTGGATGATAGGTGCGAAACGCTCCATTAACGGTTCAGACATTTTCGACACAGCGGTGTTCTCGTCTTTGTAGTTACCTGCAGCACCGACAATGTAGTTCGGGATATGGTAACCACCGATTGTGTTCTCCTGGACGATAGGCATAAGTGCATTCATCACTCGTGGGTCGGCCTGGTTCATTTCATCGAAGAACAGCAAGAACTTCTTGTCCGGGTTGTCTATAATGTAGGCGGCCCAAGCGGGCATTGCACGCTCTTGGTAGACACCGCCTTTCCCACCTTCCATCGGTACAGGGATACCATCGAGATCCTCCGGAACGGCCTTGTCAAGGTAAACGGTAATGATTGACAAACCGAATTTCTTAGCCATTGCCTTGATTACCTGGGTCTTACCCCAACCAGCGTGACCAAGAATGAAGAACGGCTTGTTAGCGCGGATACGGGAGCGCAACATCTTCATGTTGGTGTCCCACTCGTCTTTGTTAGCGAACTTGGTGGCATCGTTGTCTGTCGGTTCATCAACGGCCCACTTCATCTTTTTGGCGGCGTTAGGTTTCTCGCCGGCGTCAAGAGCTTTGTCCTTGTCAACCACTTTACCGTTGACAACCACTTTCTCTTCAGACGGCTCGACCTTCTTGGCGGCCTCATCAATCTGCTGCTTAGCAAAAGAAGTCATATCTTTCATTTTCGTTAGTTAGTATTTCTATTTTTGGGGAATGTTTCTTTGCAGAAGAAATAATAATCAGTGTGTGTCACAAAGAAACTCTGGAATTGTCACAAATGTATATAAAAGATTCTTCGATAACTTAAGTAGAAAACTTTCGTTTTAAGCCTATGAGCCGAAAAAAACCTCTGGAATCACTTCCAGAGGTTTTGACGGTGATCTAATATATTAGTATCTCTTTCGTTTTCCAGGTCTTGCGAACTGCAGTTTCATCTGTTCAGCGCACATCAGACGAGCGTCTTCCGTGTCACCGCACACAGCGAAGATCTTCGCCACTGTGGTGAACGAACGGATCGAGATCTCCATTTCGGATTTCTTGTCAGCCATTTCCTGCAAGAATGCGAATGCAAGGTCTTTCGACTTCTGATCCAGTCTGTTAGGCATAATGTTAGGCATAATGTCTTTCACGATACCTAGTGTCTCTTCTGTGGTGAAGTCAAGGTTACAGACGATGCAGCGGTTACGAAGTGCTGTGTCAAGACTACCAGCGTACATGTTGGTAATGATTATGATACGACCGTTGTACTCGAACTGGTGCGGAGCGTGATACTTGCCTTTCTTGTCAGGTGCAAGTTCTGGGTGGCGCATTACAGCGTCTTCTTCTGTGACTTCAGGAGTCTGGCTGACGAAGTAACTAAGTATGCGTTCATCACCACTGTCGAGTGCGGCTTTCAAGATATTGACGGCATTGTTGTCTGTCAAAGCGTCATCGCAGTCATCAATCAATGTTATGTCATCTTCACGAGAGTAGTTGTACAGTGCGAGGTACAGAGCTGCAGGTGTGCAGCGTCCAGTAATCAACTGGTAGTTGTCACCGAGTTGGTAACCCGTTGACTTGATAAGTTTCTTCACATTGTGAGTCTTACCGATACCAGGAGCACCGCAAATGATTAGACCGTTCGATATGCCTTTCAGCACCATGTTGATATAGTTGTACATGTGCTCGAAGCGTTTCTTAGGATCCAGACGCTGCTCGAGTTCTTTCTGCTGAGGCTCAATGTCATCACCACTCGAGATCTGGACAACGGAACCACCCGTCACGGACAGTTTCATACTTTTCCAGGCAGCGGTCAGGCGGCGGTACTCTTCTTCGGCGGCGTCAATGTCTTCTTTCGTTCCGCCTGTGTCACGCAAGTACTTCCAGTGGTTGTAAGCCTTGTCTTTGGCTTTGTATGCTGCTTGCACCTCGTCCATTGCGGACTCTTCGATGTCCTGTATTGACTCTTTCAAGGTTTCCTCATCAACCATTATACCGTATCCAGCAACAGCACCGTCTATAGAACTAGAATCCATACGGACCTCGTTGGTTAGAATGCCTTTGATTAGAGGCAGAAGTTTGCTGATACTGATACCGTTGGTCTTGATATTCACTTTTGAATTGATCTTCGATATGCCATCACTGTTCGCCGCACCAACGGCTTCCACAGCATTGTCGAACAACAGCACACCACTAATCGAGACTGAGTCGGCCATGTTGGAGCCTTCTAACCAGATAATGTATGCGGCTTTGTTCGTCTTGACATCGAAGACGAGGTTTCCAAGATAGTGTCCTTTACCAGTATACACCTTGTCGAGTGTCGGCATAGAGTATATACCGTATTTCTTGAAGTACTCGACAATGAGTGCTCGTGCAGCCTCGAAGTCTTTCGACTGTACGGCCTCTGTAAGAAATATCTTAGATTCTAGATATTCGTTGATTGGATTCATATATGTCGTCTATTTATTTCCTGTATTACTTGGACATGGATCTTAGTTTTGACTCCATTTGTCTCAGTGTCTTGACTATGTCATCGTCAGCACCTTTGCGGATCAGTTGCTCGTTCATTCCCCAGAACATCTCAGATAGGTTTCTCATCAAACCATTTCCTGTTCCCCAATGTTTTACCAGCGCCTCGCCTAGTCCCGAATAGTCATCTTCGGTATAGAAGTTGTCAAGTGCGGTATCTATCAGTTTGTCTACCTCTGAAGGTCTCATATATTCGTTGACTTGGTAATTTTCATCAAGTGTTTGGCTTAGACTTTTCATGATATGTGTTTTGTATATTTTTTTTTCGTATGTTATACCAAGTCGAACTCGACAGTGTTTCTGTTTATCGCTGTTATTTTAAGAACATTTTCGTCACCATTCCAATCAGTTATGTGCGGTTCATAATAATGTTCTTTGTGTGTCTTACTGTCTTGTGGAAGAATTATCGAACTAACTTGGTTCATGAAGTTTCCTATCGGTTCGTTTATAGCTTCGTTTTTGTCCACCGTCATAATCAACGGGTGACTTCCTGAAACCATATAGTCTTTTATCCACATGTCTTCACCGCATATTCGGAAAGTTATCTTGTTCGCTGGTGTGTTCTTGTCAAACAAGTTGAAGCACTTTATGAACGGAAGACCAATGTATTTCTTCTTTTCCGAAGCAGACATTGACTCGTTTATGTTTTCTTTTATCACTTCTGCTAATGTCTTCATTTTACCAATAAGTATTTACTGTTATATAATAACCTTGGATTTCATCTACCGATACTAGAACTCTATGGTCTGTTGCTCGACCTGTGAAAGTTGCTTTGAAAGATATTTGTCCAACTTGTCGGAGTTCACAACATGGATAGCAAAGTCCTCGTCTTTGAACATTTTGTTCTTCGAGCGTCCTTGATAGTATAGTTTCTTAGTAGGGAACACATCAACTATGTCGTATAGACGGTATTTGTCTTTGTCTTGTGCAAGCATTAGACCTCTACCGAGTGACTGCTTGTTGATTATGTCCGAACGGAACGACTGCGCAAAGATACCGTAGTCGAGATTCTTAAGAGTAAGTCCTGTTCCTATGCAGGAATAGCTAGCGAACAGTATAGCACCTTTATCTGTCTCTAGAGAGGATTTGATAGCTTCACGCTTCTTTATTGTTGTGTCACCAGTTATAAGATATATAGGTCTATCTGGAAAGACCTTCTGGAAATATGTGTATAGAAACTTTAGATATTCCGTATGGTGTGCAAACACAATGCAGTTTTTGGAGAACTTTCTAAGAAGGATCTCCATTACACCAAGCCTCTTCAAGTCTCTATGTACCAGCATCTGCTCAAGCATAAGGCTGTTACTACCTACCGACTTGCATATCTCGTATAGATATTCCATGTATTCAGTCTTGGTCTTGCGAAGATCTTTCTTTAATCTGGTATAGTCTTCTTCTGTATCTCTGGGATACTGTGAAAGATCTAAGAATTTCTGGAACATCTCCTTGCGTATCTTCTGTGTAGCAACGGGAAGTTTCTTCTCGTGTATCATTGTGAACTCTCTTTTATCTTTAGGAAGCAGCACCCTTTCCTTCTTAGAATCTAGGACATACTCTGAGCAAAGGTACTGACCGCAGTGTATGTATGTGTCTAGTAACTCGTCCGTCTCAGGGTGTTCCACGACTATTTGAGTGACTTCTATATCTGATATGAATCCTCGGTCCATAAGTTCTCGAGATCGTATGTCCTGTATCTTCGGGCCCAACAGACTCGAGCAAGTGAACCAGTCAATAGTACCGTCTTTCGGAAGGGTTCCTGTGAAACCGAATCTCAACTTCAAGTCTTTCATAAACGGTTGCATTAGCAAAGCCTTGATACTTGCGCATTTCGCTGTGTGTGCCTCATCGCAGCATACGACATCGAACTTACTCAAGAAGTCGGGGTCGTACTTCTTAGACTTCTTGTCTATTCTCTTCACAAGGCTCTGGAATGTGCCTATAGTAAGATTAGATGTCGAGCACAATTCAGAACCAGCCCAAACGGTCTCAGTAACGAAGAACTCCTTAAAGTCTTTCATATCTTCTACACCTTGCTTCACGAGTGATATGTTCGGGACAATCATTAAGACATTGTGAGCACCACAGTATTGCACCATCCAGCGGAACACGATATACGCTATAAGAGTCTTTCCTGAACGGGTCGCTAGCTGTGACAGACTCTGTCTATAAGATAGTATAAGCCAAGCGGCTTTCAACTGGTAGTCTCGTGGATCAAGGTTGAGACCCCAGGTTGATACGGTCTTGCAGAACTCTTGGAAATCAGGAACGAAACGAGTATACTTAAGTTCGTTGAAATCGTCTTTAGGAAAGTCTATGGATATAGAGTTGGCTTTGCACCAGTCAAACACGGTCTTCCACAGACCTGTGAACACCCAATAGACAGTCTGGTTGTTCACACGGAACTTGTTCAAGAATATCTCGGGTTTCACTTCGCCTTTATAAGCAGGCATATACATATAGTCGGGTATCTGGTTCATGTACTTCTCGAGTTTCTCCATCTCGTCTTTCGGACCCAGAAGATACAGATACCGCATATCTGTCTTGTTATACTTTACTGTAATCACATTCGGTGCATATATTCATATAGATATAAACGGTGTTTGGAAGTCTGTAGATAGCCGAAAAAAACCTCCTACCAACGGCAGGAGGGTTTGTCTTGACTTGTTAAAGTGCTAAAGTCATTCGCCTTTCATCCAGGCATCGTGCTTAGCGTTAGCAACGGTCTGGCTTGTGGCGGTGCAGGCGAAACCATCGGTGAAACGGAAGATGGATTCGTTGAACTTTCTCATCTTTCTCAGTTCACTCATTGGAGGCACTGGTTTCTTTGAAGCGTTATCCGATTTCACCAAGGGTTTGGCATCTTCTTTGGGCTGTTTCACAGGTTCAGGTTTTGCGACAGTCTCTTTAGGTGCTTCCTCAACGGGTTTCTGAGCTTCCTCGGTGGTCGGTTCGGGTGCCACCTCTGTAGTAGGTTCTTCAACAGGAGCTTCCTCTTGTTTTGGTTCCTCAGCGACAGGAGCTTCCTCTTGTTTTGGTTCCTCAACAGGAGCCTCTTCAACGACAGGAGCTTCTTCTGCTGTTACGGGGGTTTCCACTATGGTTTCAGTCTCTTTCGGTTTCTTAGTCTTAGGAGAGCCTTTCTTTTTAGGCTGAGTTTCTTTTACTTCTTCCATTGTTTGTCGAATATATTCTGGACTAAAGAATAGTTTTCTTTTAGCTAAAGATTAAGTTCTCTTCTCAAATTGCTGATTACCAACTTATTAAGATCCTAGAATCTTAGAACATAACATTAAATGTCAGATCATAGACATCATCCAACTCGTCAATGAACGACTTTGACAGATACACATTACCCTCTTTAGATAGGTCTTCAACGATATTCGATATCTCACGGAACTCGGTTGTCAGTCCGTGACCGTTCTTTCCAAATGACACAGTGACGGTCTTTCCTACGACTGTTCCATTCTCCAACAGTTCTTTGGTTTGGGTCTTTATATCCATATTGATACTATATTTCTATAGATATAAATCGGTGTGTAAGTAGTTTAGCTGTAAGCAACTATCTTGCATCTCGAGTTTCTGATTATTATACTACCGAAAAGAAAAATATACCAATAAATATGGCTCAAGTAAAATTTAACCGTGGTACCAGAGCGGCCATTGCCCAGCAATCCGACTCACTTACCACCGACCAAGTGACATTTGGTTCAAAGCCTGCTGGAACCTACGATAGTATCTATTTGGGTAACTTCCTGGTTGGTACATCAATGATTGGTTTGATGACTCCTGCCGAGTTGAAGACCCCGGTATATACTTATACTGAAGGTCAATCACCAACGGTTACTTATTCAACAGATGCTAGCATTGATGCCACATCTGGAACCGGACATTTCGAGCATGCGGTAATCACTGCTGACTGGAATGGTACCAGTGCAATAACAACAGCAAGAAGACTTGTTGACTGGAAAACCATAAACGCTGGTGGTTATACCTTAACCGATAGCGACATCCTCACCGCAAAGGCCGTTACATCACTTATCTCTGCCTCTGCCGGAAACACATGGTATCAAAACTTCACAGAGAGTAACTGGACCTGGACCGCAGCTGTACAAGATACAACATTACAGACGCAAACGAATCTGTCATTCACTCTACCTATCGCAAATACTTCGGGTGGAAGTTATGATCCGTCTACGGATGCAACACACCTGATGACCGCCGACCAGATCTATGCTGTTGCCACAGGTAACAACACATATCATGGAACTGGTACTTGGGATAGTACTGAATGGAATGTCTATACCGCTAAGTACTACAAGAACGGTACTGAGGTGGCATCCGGTGCAACTGGTTACCAAGCTCTATCATTCACTCTACCAGTACATACCTGGTCGAATGCAGCAGCTTATGCAGCTGATAATACACATCTGACCACACCTAAGCAAGTAGCTGATTACCTCGCCACATTCACAAGTGCAATGAATTATCGTGGTCAGTTGACCAATGCGATGGCCACCGGAACACATTCAGACGCATACCAGATTGGTGATGTATTCATTGCTTCAGAAGCAATTACTTCAATTGGTGCAGAGGCTGGTGATATGGTGGTTGTCAAAACCGCTATACCAGCTAATACCGCTTTCGTTTCTACCGGAACTGGTGAGAACTGCGATGTGTTCGAGCGCAACCTCGATGGTGCTGTAACTGCAGACGCAACTCTGGCAGAGAATCACATGGTTGTCGGTGACACCGCCGACAAGGAAGTGAAGACGGTAGCATACATTACTGTTGATGACACCCATACCGATCTTGTCATTGCACACACCGTTGGTAATGAGACAACCAATGTCAATGTTGCCGAAGGACTCATCTGGCACGAACTCTCCTAATCTCCAACGAGAATTCCTAAGAAAAGAAAGAGACTATCCTGTGGGTAGTCTCTTTTTTTGTCGGTTATAAGAAAGACTGTTTATTATATTTCCGAAAGAAAAATACAACAACCAAAATATGGCTCAAGTAAAATTCTATCAGGGACTACAGTCGGCCGCAGCATCTAACCCGGAAGGCTCAATCGGTTTCCTGAATAAAGCAGATGCCGCCGCAGGTTATATCTATTTGGGTAACAACATGGTGGCCACGAAGTACCTGAAAGAGTTGGATCTTACAGGTTTCGCAGCAGGTGCTGGTCTTCTTGAGATAGGTACGAGTAGCTCAAACCCGATTCTTACCACTAGAAGTCTAATCACCGCAACATCAAGCACATACAGTTGGAGTAGTAACGACAATGTTCCAACTGCAAAGGTCATTGCCGACTTTGTCAGTAAACAACAGGCAGCAAACGACATCTACCACAAGACAGGTACTTGGGGATCTTCAACCAACTGGAATGTATATACGGCAAAATGCTACAAGGGTACATCTGAGGTAGCATCCGGTGCAACTGGTTATCAAGAACTTAAGTTCACACTTCCTATTTCCACGGCAACGGGATCCAGCTATGCAAGTGACTCTACACACCTTACGACACCTAAGCAGGTAGCCGACTATATCGGACAACTTGCTGGTGCGATGGAGTATAAGGGTGAATTGACCACAGCGATGTATACCACTCACCCGGCGTATGAACCTGGTGATGTGTTCATTGCAAAGGACGCCAACTCAACACTTGGTATCGAAGTGGGTGACATGGTCATTGTCAACACCGCCATGGCTGCCAATGCCGCTTTCGTAACCAGTGGTACTGGTAAGAACTGTGATGTGTTCGAGCGCAACATTGACGGTGCTGTAACCGCAGGTAACGACCTTGGTGCAAACATGCTGATTCTTGGTAATAGTAACAAGACCATCAAGACCCTTTCAACACATAAAGGTGCAATTATCTATAGTTCCGATGCCGATACAATTGGAGAACTTCTGATTAGTGCAACCACAGGACAACATCTCGTTGTGAAGTCAACAGGACTTCCTGGTTGGGAAAACTCACAGTGGGAGCATGTTGCTCAGAAAGCCAACACCGGATCTGGTTCGACACTTGTACACAACGAGGCAACCCTCGTTATAACGGACCACGAGAATACAACCACATCAAGTCGTGAGATCACCATTGACTATGTTGCTCATGCCACACAGGCTGAAAGTGCAACAAGTGCCGATAGTGCAACCAACGCCACCTATGTTGGAATGTCTGAGTCATCCGACACAAGCACACCTATACTTGTAAGAGGTGCCAAGAACGGTCAGACTACTAACTACGGTGTCAAGTACGACTCACAGATAACCGTCAACGCTTCGACAAACACACTCAATGCTGCCGAAGTTGTACTGAACGGTGGTACTTCAACAAGTGTCAGTGTGTACGACACACTGATCTGGCACACGCTGTCTTAATCAGTCTGACACATAACCGACAAAAGACCTCTTGGAGAATTCCGAGAGGTTTTTTTTCGGCCATCTACTGAATACAGCACCGCAAAATACTTATTATTGTTATACCGATAAATAGAAATAAAGTATACAAAAGATATGCAGAAACTTCAGTTTAACATTATATCCCGAGACGATTGGGCGCAACTAGCCAACAAGCAGTTCGGTTACTTCTACTTTGTCGTAGATGATCCGACAATACTCAACGAAGGTGGTGACTTCTACCTTGGTGAGAACTTGATAGGCTCGGGTATGACAATTGAAGAGATAGTAGAATACTTCGAGAACCCAGAAAACGAGCACACATTCCCAGGACTTACCGTTGGTGACCTGGTGTCTCGTGGTGATACGGCACTTGAGATATCCGAGAGATTCGGTAATCACGCAATGACTGAGAAGAGATACATTAAATCTGGTGAGAGTAAGGTGTTGACTATAGGTGGTGTTACATTCGACAGTAATGACCGTTCAACAGTACTTAAGTGCGGTCTTAACACCGGATCTTATCAGGAATGGACTGGATCTACAAACAACTGGTTATATGTAAACGGTTTCAACCAGTTTGATCCGACAATGTATAAACAGGGCACAGACTACTTGTTTGTGTTTCCATGTGTGAAGGGTGTTCCAGGAAAATACGGTAACCCAGAACTTGGACAGAACAACGGTTATGTGGTTGTGGGTGGTCTAGAGACATTTGTCGGATATTCAAGTGAACCAGGTTTTACCCCACTTCAGCAGAGTGACTTTACAGAACTTACTGGTGTCAGACTCGAAGGCCAACCACAAGACGATAATCATGTATACTACATGCCACCGGATGTCGGTTGGATGTGTGTCGGATATTCCTCACAACCGACATCTACAACAAACGAAGATGGTTCTTTGAAGCTTACCCTAAACGGTACAGAAGTCGGTTGTCACCTTGCTATGGATAACAAGATGGATAACACCGCAGGTGGTGTATATGCAAAGACAATCGTATTTAATATAGCAGAAAAGAACGGTATAGCCGCTTCTGAGTCTGGTCCTGGTGCTTATGATGATGTTGCCTTCAATTCAGCTGGTTACACATATACAAGAAGGTTATGTTGGGATGATTGTGGTAATTTTAGTTGGGAAAACGATGGTGGAGTATATGACGAGACTAGTGGTAACTATATCTGGACATGGTATGCTTCAGTGGATAACATGAAACCGGATGGTGCATTCGCCATTACCGGAGGAAATGAAGAAATGTTCATTGGTACATACACAAACGGTAACGAGATCCGTATACTGAGTTATGGTGATGAATCTAGTTCGTGGAACTATCCTGAGGACTGTTCTATATTATACGAGTCGGCTGATCCAGAAATAACAACCGTTGACAATGGAAACGGATACCAAGATTTCTACGCATCAAAATATGGTGTTGTTTCCGTAATATATTCATCAAGAGGAGACATAGATCTTGTACTTGAAGAAACCGGACCTTATGTCAAGATCGAATACCAGCAATCTGGTGGTGACCAGATATGGAACGCCATAGCATATCAGAAAGAGATGGCTGAGGTCACAGCTGCGGCACTTTGCGACTTGGATAGTCGTATTGACAATCTTGATGTTGACTTCACACCGTTACAGAACCAGATAGATGCCTTGAGTGAGCAGATTGAAGGCATACCACAGTGGATTGAATATCCTGATGATGAAGAAAACCCAGATTATCTCACATTCACGGCCGAGCAGGCAGGAAGTACAATATCATTGAGTAAAGTAGGTACGGTTTCTGGTGTCAACAATATGGAGTATTCTACAAACGGTGGTTCTGATTGGACCACATATACATTTGGGACAACATTGACACTTACCAATGTCGGTAACACCATTATGTTCCGTGGTGATAATAGATATGGATCTTCCACCAACTCAACCAACTATTTGAATTTCTCGATGACTGGTAAGATAGCAGCATCCGGAAGTTCAACATCGTTATACAATAAAACAGGTGAGTTGCGCCGTAACCCTGGTATGATATATGCAAACTTGTTCAAGAATTGTACAGCTCTTACAAAGGCACCAAAGGTTTGCACTACTTCGGCGGGAACATATAAATTTTACGGTATGTTCCAAGGATGCACATCTCTAATAGAACCACCAGCAATAATCGGTGATGCCGTTGGTCAACATACTTGTGAACAGATGTTCTATGGTTGTACATCATTGATACAGGCACCAGAGTTACCAGCACTGTATGTTTATGACTATGGTTACAAAGGAATGTTCCAGGGTTGTACAGCACTTAAGATCGGTCCATCCGTTTTACCTTCAACACTAAATGGTAGAACTAGTTATGGTTCTAGTTATTCTTCATCCAGTTGCTATCAGGACATGTTCAATGGTTGCACATCACTTATAAAAGCTCCTGATCTACCATCAAAAAATACGGCAAACTATTGCTATTACCAAATGTTCAATGGTTGCACATCACTTACAACTACTCCTGAACTACCTGCTACTACATTAGCCACAAATTGCTATTATGGTATGTTCCAAGATTGCACTTCTCTAACAAAGGCACCGAGTATATTACCAGCTACGACACTGGCAACCAGTTGCTACAATAGTATGTTCAGAAACTGTAGTTCTCTAACCAAAGCACCAGAGTTACCAGACGCAACAATGGTATTAAACTGTTATTCATATATGTTCCAGAACTGTTCAAATCTTAACTATATCAAGGCGATGTTTACAACGACACCAAGCGCAACATACATGAGTAATTGGGTCTATGGTGTATCATCGACAGGAACCTTCGTTAAGAACTCTGCAGCAAGCTGGACCAACTCGTTTGGTGTGAATGCAATTCCTTCTAACTGGACCGTAACAACCGCCTCGGCATAAAAATACAAACCACTCTAGATCTCTTCAGAAGTGTTTCTCAGGAGATCTAGAGTTTCTCATTTCAATATATCACAAAACAATATGGAGAATCTCAAGAAATTCTTGACCAATCTAGAATACTTATATAAGAAAAAGTCGTTACCGCATCCGAATGTCACCTATGTCACTGAGGACAAAAAGGTACACTACGACAACTCTAAGAGATACCTTACATTCAGGGTGTTGGAGTTGGGAGTAACACCAAAGAAAGATGGTGAGCGATGCACCATAGAAATACGAGCAGAAGGTAATGCTCCGAAATTTAATGCAGAGTATTCGCTAGACGGTGGTGACACTTGGCAGAACTACACTGAGGGTAACATAATATCTCTATACAATGTTGGTGACACGATAATGTTCCGTGGAAACAACAAGACTTTTGCTGTGTATGATGAAGGTGAAGACGAAATGAACTATAATCACTTTATGTTTACGGGTACCGTTGCTGCCTCTGGAGATGTAACATCGTTAATTAACGGTCGTGGTGGTGAGAAATGTGATATGGATCCGTATTGCTTTGCATATCTATTCATTGACTGTGCGAATCTTGTTACCGCACCAGAGTTACCAGCAAAGATACTATCAAGGGGTTGTTATTACGGTATGTTCCAAGGTTGCACCTCTCTAACCACGGCACCTGAGTTACCAGCAAAGGCATTGGCACCATATTGCTATCAGAGTATGTTTGCAAGCTGTACTTCTCTGACTATTGCACCATATCTACCAGCAACAACACTGGTTGATAGTTGCTATTTCCAGATGTTCTTTAATTGCAATTCTCTAACTTTTGCACCAGATTTACCAGCAACCAAGCTTGCGGACCATTGCTATAATCAAATGTTCTGTCTTTGTTCTTCCCTAATTAAGGCACCAAAATTGCCAGCAACTATACTTGCAGATTATTGCTATAATAGTATGTTCCGTGGTTGTACTTCTCTAACAGAGGCACCAGAACTACCAGCAACGACACTGGCAAGAAGTTGCTATAGTGGTATGTTCGATAGATGTACTTCTCTAACAACAGCACCAGAACTACCTGCAGAGACACTTGTATCGGGGTGCTATCAGAGTATGTTCTCTGGTTGTACCAGTCTTAACTATATCAAAGCACTGTTCACAACAACACCAATCGAGACATATACACAAAACTGGGTTAGCAATGTTTCACCAACCGGTACATTCTTTAAAAGTATGTATGCTGATTGGAATGTAACTGGTGTACATGGTATACCAAGTGGTTGGAATACCAGTATAGACTATACTGGTGAGAAGTTCTTGACATTCACTGCTGAGCAGGCAGGAAGTACTGTCCAGTTGCACAAGAACGGTTCCGCACCAACAGTCAATCTAGAGTATTCGACAGACAACTGCGAGACTTGGAACAGCTATACTGTTGAAGATGTGATTACTCTAACCAATGTTGGAGATACCGTCAAGTTCAGGGGAACGAATACAACATTTAGTTTGGGTTCTACCATGTTTAACAGATTTGTAATGACTGGTAGCATTGCAGCTTCCGGAGATATCACTTCATTATTGAACAATGTTGGTGGTGATGTAAGTCTAAGTGGTGTAAGTTACAGTTTATATAATCTTTTCCTTAATTGTACAGCACTTACCTCGGCACCAGAGCTACCATCAACGGTACTTGGAATTAGTTGCTATGATAGTATGTTCCGTGGTTGCACTTCGCTAGTTACGGCACCGGCATTACCGGCCACGACACTTAGTAATGGATGCTATTCGTACATGTTCCGTTATTGCAATTCACTAGTTAATGCACCATCTTTACCGGCTACGACACTTGCATCGTATTGCTATCAGTATATGTTCCAAGATTGCACTTCACTAGTTAATGCACCATCTTTACCGGCTACGACAATGGCAAGACAATGCTATTACGGTATGTTCTCTGGTTGCTCTTCACTTGTCAATGCACCAGCCTTACCGTCAACAGCACTTGCATATTCTTGCTATAAAAATATGTTCCAAGATTGTGCCTCGCTTGTCAATACACCGGTACTCCAAGCAACGACATTGACAGATAGTTGCTATGATAGCATGTTCCGTGGTTGTACTTCTCTAACTCAAGTGCCGAGCATATTACCAGCAATGACACTGGCAAACAGTTGCTACAATAGTATGTTCTATGGTTGTACCGCACTAACTCATGCACCAGAGTTACCAGCAATGACACTGGCACAGAATTGCTATGCTTATATGTTCTACAACTGTAGATCCCTAACTCAAGCACCAGAATTACCAGCAATGAAAATGGTGCTAGGTTGCTATGGTTATATGTTCATGGGTTGCACTTCTCTAACCACAGCACCAGAATTACCAGCAATGACACTGGCAACCCAGTGCTACAATAGTATGTTCTTGGGTTGCACTTCTCTAACCACAGCACCAGAATTACCAGCAACCTCACTTTCACAGTATTGCTATAGTTATATGTTCTATGGTTGTACCGCACTAACCACAGCACCATTGTTACCAGCAACGACACTGGTGGGTAATTGCTATATCTATATGTTCTATAATTGTGGATCTTTGAATTGTATCAAAGCAATGTTCAAATCAATTCCAAATAATAGTGGTGATGGCTATACCAACCAGTGGGTATCTGGTGTTGCATCAACCGGAACATTTGTCAAAAATCCAGAAGCTACTTGGGATGTGACTGGTTATAATGGTGTACCAACAAATTGGATCATTCAAGATACAGAACCTGGATATCTTACATTTACCGCAGAAGAGTCCAATAGCACTATAAAGATAGCAAAAACAAGTTCTGCACCGACAATAAGTCTGGAATATTCAACCGACGGTGGTGTTACCTGGACAGAATATGTGACAAATTCTGGAACCGGTGGTGGAGGAAGTATCGGACCAGGTGTTATTGGTCCAAGTATTCCTGGTGGTGGAGGAACGCCTAGTGGTACAACGACAAACGGTGAGATAATAACCCTTACAAACATAGGAGATACTGTTAAGTTTCGTGGAAACAACACCGCAACGGCATCTAGTCAGAGCGCATATAACTCGTTTGTAATCAATGGTAAGATGTCTGCATCTGGTGATGTAACATCATTGTTGAACGGTACTGGTGGTAATTGTTCTTTATCAAGCAATTGCCTTTCTGGTTTGTTCATGAACTGCTCTGGTCTAACACAGGCACCTAATTTACCATCAAGGACACTGGCACAGTATTGCTATAGAAATATGTTCTCTGGTTGTACTTCTCTAACAAGTGCACCGAAACTACCAGCAACGACACTTGCAAACGGTTGTTATATTAGTATGTTCTCAGGATGTACATCATTAACCAAAGCATCTGATATACCAGAAGTCACAATACCATCATATTGCTGTCAGCAAATGTATGCTAGTTGTACTTCTCTAACAAAGGCACCTAAACTACCAGCAACAACACTTTATGAAGGTTGCTACAGGCAGATGTTCAAAGACTGTATAAATCTAATATACGCCCCAGAATTACCTGCAGAAACAATGACTACTGGTTGTTATCTTGGTATGTTCAATAGTTGCAGATCATTAGAGATACCACCGGAGCTACCAGCAACGACACTTGCACAGTATTGCTACGATGGTATGTTCTATAATTGCTCATCACTACTTTTTTCACCAGCATTACCAGCAACAGAACTTACTGTACAGTGTTACTACGAGATGTTCTCTGGTTGTACTTCTCTAACAAAGGCACCGAAACTACCAGCAACGACACTTGCACAGGAATGCTATAGACAAATGTTCCAGGGTTGTAGCTCACTATTAAAGGCTCCAGAGTTGCCCGCAACGACACTTGCCACATCATGCTATCTATATATGTTCTGTGGATGTCTTGAACTCACTAAGGCACCAGAGTTACCAGCCACAACTCTTGCAGATAATTGTTATTGTGGTATGTTCGGTAATTATCAGCTGGATTTCATAAACTATGAGGGATGTATAAATCTTACTGAAGCACCAGAATTACCAGCAACAGAACTTGAAGAATATTGCTATAAGAACATGTTTTCTGGATGCACAAGCCTTGAAAGGGCACCAGAATTACCAGCCACAACTCTTTCAGAAGGATGTTATAATGGTATGTTCCAGGGATGTTCATCACTAAACAATGCACCGTATCTACCTGCCAAGAACTTGGCTGATGATTGTTATGGTTATATGTTTAACGGATGTTCATCTTTAACAGAGGCACCGTTACTACCAGCAACCACACTTGCGAATAGTTGCTATTATGGTATGTTTATGAACTGTACATCACTAACAAAATCACCGGTGTTACCAGCCACAGAACTTGTTAGTGGATGTTACTATTCCATGTTTAGTGGTTGTACAAGTCTAAACAATATAACAGCAATGTTCACCACAACCCCATCCAACTCATATAGTGACCAATGGGTTTATGATGTTTCCGAAACAGGAACATTCGTAAAGAATACAAGTGCTTCATGGTCGGTAACTGGTTACAACGGTGTCCCAGATGGTTGGACTGTGGAATCTAGAAACGATACTGGACCATATCTGACATTTACAGCAGAAGAGTCTGACAGTACAATCAAATTCGAGGTTGGTGGTGGTGCACCAGATCCAATAAGTATTGAATACTCTGTAGATAACGGCTATACATGGGAAACATATAACCTTGGTAGCATAATAACTCTTATTGATATTGGTAGTAATGTAAAGTTCCGTGGTATAAACAACACCGTATCATTAGATACATCAGACTATTATCATTTTGTAATGGGTGGTAAGATTGCTGCCTCTGGAGATGTCACATCGTTGATAAACGGATATGGCGGTGATTATGGTGGTGAATTAGCTCGCTATTGTTATCTGTTTGAGGATTGCGCCGCACTAACAACACCACCAGAGTTACCATCAACCAGAATCATGGAATATTGCTATGATGGTATGTTCTTAGATTGCTCGTCACTAACAGTCGCACCAAAACTACCCGCTAAGGCACTTATGGGGTGGAGTTATTCTAGTATGTTTTCTGGATGCACAAGTCTGATACAGGCACCACAGTTACCAGCACTTATACTTGATGAGGGTTGCTATTACGGTATGTTCTATGGTTGTACATCTTTAAAGGTTGCACCTGAGTTGCCAGCCAAGAAAATGAATGTTGAATGCTATAGTTATATGTTCCGTGGTTGTACCGCACTAACTACAGCACCAGCACTACCAGCAACGACACTGGCGGCGAGTTGCTATGAAAGTATGTTCATGGGTTGCACTTCTCTAACCGCAGCACCAGAATTACCAGCAATGACACTGGCAAACAGTTGCTACAATAGTATGTTCTATGGTTGTACCGCACTAACTCAGGCACCAGAGTTACCAGCACCAAAAATGGAAAATTCGTGCTATGAAAGTATGTTCCGTGGTTGTACCGCACTAACTCAGGCACAAGATATACTACCAGCATTATCAATTGCTAGCAATTGCTATCAGGGTATGTTCCGTGATTGTACATCTCTAACACAAGCACCAGCATTACCAGCAACCATGTTTCAAAACAACTGTTATAGTAACATGTTCTCCGGATGTACAAGTTTAAATAGAATGAGTGCCATGTTTACACAAGCACCATCAGATGCATATACGAAAAAATGGGTATATGGGGTTTCTTCAACAGGAACATTTATCAAGAACTCAAATGCCACATGGACAACAACCGGAGTTAACGGTGTTCCAACAAATTGGAGTGTAGTAAATCAAGAATATACTGATTTTCGTCCAACTCCACTAACATTTACAGCAGAGCAGGCAAACAGTACTATTAAACTCAGTAAGGTCGGTTCACCACCAAATGTAAATCTTACCTATTCTACTGATGGAACACATTGGAACACATATACTGTTGAAGATGTAATAACTCTTTCCAATATTGGAGATAAGGTAATGTTTAGGGGTAGTAATAACACATTTTCAACCCCAATGATGCATTATCATAAATTTGTAATGACCGGAAGAATATCCGCATCAGGAGATGTAACATCAATGTTAAATAACAGAGGTGGAAATATCTTTGGTGGTAACATCTATAGTGGAGTTATGCTTTATATGTTCTCAGGTTGCACTTCATTAACAACGGCACCCAATTTACCATCAACAGCACTTGGTACTTATTGCTATTCCTATATGTTCCAGGGTTGCACTTCATTAACAACACCTCCTGAATTACCGGCCACCACTTTGGCAAATTTCTGCTATTATGAAATGTTCTCAGGTTGCTCTTCTCTAACCACAACACCCACATTACCAGCAACAACACTTAACGGTAATTGCTACAATGGTATGTTCCGTGGTTGTACCGCACTAACTCAAGCACCATTGTTACCAGCAACGACACTTGCAGTTGGTTGCTATACTAATATGTTCCGTGGTTGCACCGCACTAACTACAGCACCAGCACTACCAGCAACGACACTTGTGAATGGTTGCTACAATAGTATGTTCTATGGTTGTACTGCACTTACAACCACACCAGAGTTACCAGTAACGACACTTAAAAGTGGTTGCTATGCTTATATGTTCTGTGGTTGCACATCTCTAAAGGTTGCACCAGAGTTACCAGTTGACATTATTACTGGTAATTGCTACAATGGTATGTTCCAAGATTGCACATCTCTAAAGGTTGCACCAGAGTTACCAGCCATACAAACCGAAATGGGTTGCTATGCTTATATGTTCCGTGGTTGCACATCTCTAAAGGTTGCACCAGAGTTACCAGCATTATCTCTAACGGATACCTGTTATAGAGGAATGTTCCAAGATTGCACATCTCTAAAGGTTGCACCAGAGTTACCAGCAAACGGACTTGTATATTGCTGCTATGAGTATATGTTCCAGAACTGCAGGTCATTGAAATATATAAAGGCCATGTTTAAAACAGATCCTGAGGATGACACATACTCAGTTAAATGGGTATATGGTGTTTCGCCAAAAGGAACATTCGTTGCCAATGTCGATGCTAGTTGGCCACCATTACATAGTGATCTTGCAATACCGTACGGTTGGGATGTAAAATATGCAGAATCTCCTTCGTTAGAAGGTATATCAATCTGGGTGGATGACTTCCCAGAGGACCGTCCAGAAATATACGAAGATTATGGTTATCAGAGTTGGCATGAATACTTTGCTGATTATGTTACGGATCCAGATAGCTTCGGGGGAAACAAGTACACATATCTTGGATACAGTTTCAACTACGATGGTGATGACTACTATATATGGGAAGGACAGGAAACAGATCATGGAAGCTATCAACATTCATACGCACTTACATCAACAATTGACTATGATGAGTTATACGATATGTCAATAGAGGCTGATTATGACAATAGACAAACACCGATAGTAGCAATACTAGACAGTGATATGGATGTACAATATGATGGCGACTTATCAAATTCATTTACACTCGTAAAGGTCGAAGAATAAATTTTTATAACAAAATGAAACTCAAACCATTAAAAGAGATACAGATTGGTTCTCGTGCATTTTTCTCAAAGTTTCCAGACTTCGAGTCGAAAGAAAACGATGTATTACTCATAATGGATCATCTTGTAAGAGATCAGGTATGCTTCAGGTCAAAGATAAAAGGTGCAGACTTGTTCCTATACAAGAACATGACTAAGCAAGAATGGATAGACTTCACACTACGAGCAAATGTCCCAATGAAGGCGGGTAGTTTTCTTGTTCCTGAGTTCTGTGAGTATATCGGCTTCACTGTTGAAGAACTAGATCTACTTAAAGACCTTTTCGAGAACATGGATCCGTTCCACACCTATGAGACACTGATATATAGATTCTACAAGCAGAACGGTGGGTTCTTTATGACAGATGAACAACTTGAAGAGGTTTATTCTGTGTATAAGTCTTCTAGAGCCCATAGAAAAGAAAAGCAATCAAAAAAGTAATGGAATATCTAAAGAAATACGCTGAGGAATCTCAGTTCTTCCACGATGTCAAAGATCTACCAAGTCCACAAGTGTCGCATTGTGTTGACACAAGAAAGACATACTACGATGGTAAGAAAAAGTTCGGTAAAAAGAACTATCTTACTATAACCGTTGTGGAACCAGAGGAATCGAGTGTTGCTAAGGGTGGAAATAGAGACTCGGACGAATACTTTGTTGACATACATTTCTATAACACAACATCCAGTAATATAAACATAGAATACTCTTTCAACAACGGAATAACTTGGAGTAAATACAAAATAAAATCTCAAGGATATGCGACAATCCAAGTTTCTGGTAATGGTAACTCTGTCGTACTTAGGGGTATTAACCCCAATCTATCTGGTACTGAGTGGGGTTGTATCAACATTCAAATATGTGGTCCCGATGGTTCTCAGAATGGATCGGTTAGACTTTCTGGAGATGTCACATCATTGATAAATGGTTTTGGTGGTGTTGATGATCTATCAAACAATCCTGCGTGTTTCTGCCAAATGTTCAGTGAAAATTACGGTATAGTATCCATTGAAGACTTGCAACTACCTTCGACAAAACTATCACAATACTGCTATAAGCAAATGTTTGCTTCATGTATTGGTATAACTACCGTACCAGAGTTACCAGCAACTAAGCTTGCGGAGCATTGCTATTCGGAAATGTTTGCATGGTGTGATGGTCTTGTTACAGCACCGAGCATATTGCCAGCATCAAAACTTTCACAATACTGTTATAATGGAATGTTCCGGAATTGCACTTCTTTAACTCAAGCACCGGCATTACCAGCAACGGAACTTGCATATTATTGCTATGATAGCATGTTCGACGGTTGCACTTCAATAACCACCGCACCGGTATTACCAGCAACGACACTAGTAGACGGTTGCTATTTTAGTATGTTCTATGGTTGTTCATCACTTACCACCGCACCGACATTACCAGCTACGACACTTGCACAGAATTGCTATAGTAATATGTTCTATGGTTGTTCAGCACTTACCACCGCACCGGTATTACCAGCTACGACACTGGCAAACAGTTGCTATAGTGCTATGTTCTATGGTTGCTATTCTCTAACCACCGCACCGACATTACCAGCTACGACACTTGAGAATAGTTGCTATAGTTATATGTTCACCAATTGCGAATCCCTAACAAGCACACCAGAACTACCAGTATTGAATCTGAGGGATTATTGCTATCAGGGTATGTTCCAGTATTGTACATCAATAACAACGCCACCTACATTATCTTCTGAAAACTTAGCACAAGGTTGCTATAAAGGTATGTTCCGTGGTTGCACAGCACTAACCACAGCACCGACATTACCAGCAACGACACTGGCTGATAGTTGCTATCAAGAAATGTTCTGGGGATGCACATCAATTACCACAGCACCGACATTACCAGCAATGACAATGATGGACCACTGTTATACAAGTATGTTCCGTGGTTGCACAGCACTAACCACAGCACCAGAATTACCAGCAACGACACTGGCAAGAAGTTGCTATAGTGGTATGTTCGATAGATGTACATCTCTAACTACTGCACCGACATTGGCAGCAGAAAACACAGCCTCCAATTGTTATTCCTATATGTTCCGTGGTTGCACAGCACTGACAAGTATACCAAGTATATTACCAGCCACAACATTGTCAACATATTGCTATGAACACATGTTCGATGGTTGTAACAATATCACAACCGCACCAGTATTACCAGCTACGACACTGGTAAACTATTGCTACAGAAGTATGTTCTATGGTTGTTCAAAACTTAATTGGATTAAAGCAATGTGTAGTCTTGCTACTACGAATAATCGGACACAAAACTGGGTTTATGGTGTTGCATCATCAGGAACATTCGTTAGAAACAGCGCATACTCAACCTATGTCAGCGGTCCAAACGGTATACCTAGAAACTGGACCATACAAGCTGTTGCATCTTAATATATCTGACAAACAATGGAAAAACACATAAAAGAATTCAAAGACCATTCTGGTTACGGTGAATACATGAACCAGCAACCACCGAAGCCTATTGTAAGTTGGTGTCTATCAGATGATGAGATACATTACACGAATGTTCCACCACCGTTATCAATGCCGTACTGGGGATCCACCGAAGTAGAAACCAAGGGTGGAACCAGAGATGCAACACTTCAAGATCGGTATACTTATGATGTATTCTCAACAGATCTGGAATGGTTCGAGAAAAACGGATTCACCAACCCATGGCCCGGAATGTTGCTGGTGAATGGTGTGTTTGTCCAGGGTGTGAGTGACCAAGCATTTGAAAGATATAGTAACGGGAATGAATATTGGTTTGAAATACAAGACATATCATCATCATTACTGAACCCATTGGAAGATACAATCACCATTACCATATATGATTATGTGGAAGTTATTGATTCTGGTGGTGATGACCCGGTAGTTATCAAAGGAAACACAAAGTCGGCGAATTATATACCACCACACAGGAAAAGTATAACTGTCAATGTGAAGCAGTATGACTACGAAGCTTTGCATCCAATACATATTAATCCAGGACTACCAACCGAGGAGAAATAGACTCACGAATAAAAGACCTCTGAAGAACTTCAGAGGTCTTTTTTCTTGGCCCCTGCGAAGCCACTTAAAAGCTGTTCGACAGTTATTCATTATTGTTCTACAAAAGAAAACTATAAACGAATGGCAAAGGTATTGTTCAAGAAAGGTCCCGCTGGTTTGTTCGAGGCCGATACCGATCTAGATTCAATCATATTCAAAGAATCACCAAGTCCACAAGCCCCTGGCTTTTCAGAGATATATCTGGGAAACGAAAGGTGTGGTGTTGGACACCGTTTTGCAATAGGAACAGATGGTCTGGTACCGTCACCGACAATGGCAGATATCGGGAAGGTATTGACTCCTACAGGATGGGCAACGATTGACATACCCGAAGTTGAGCAATCCAACTGGGAAGAAAACAACCAAAATGATGCGGCGTATATACTTAACAGACCAAGTATTAGGAGTGGAACTGTAGAGAGTTCAATAATAGAGGGTGATATTACGAACAATATTGCTTCTGAACAATGTTCTCATGCGGAGGGTTATGAAACTAAGGCGCTTGGAGAATTTTCACACTCCGAAGGACAAAAAACAATAGCTTTTGGTATGATATCTCATGCTGAAGGAGTAGGTTTAAGTCCAAGTAATTATCATGATGCACCATCTGGCCTAACCGGAGCCGCAAATACTACCGTGTATACTGTAGGTTCAACTACCGGTTTTTATAAAAATATGGTATTGTATTACAATGGTACACTTGCACAAATAATTGGTATGCGTGGTCAAACATCATTGGTCTTATCAAACACACTCGATTCATCAAATGCACTTGATAATTCAGTAGTAAAAATAGTTAGTGGTATAGCTGCCAATTGGCAAACACATACAGAAGGTGCGGCCACGATGGCATTAGGAACCTCATCCCACGCCGAAGGAAATAATACAATATCTATAAATAACTTTGAACACTCACAAGGTTCTTATAACCAATCAAATTTTGAAAATAGTAATTTTGGTTATCCAGGAAACACTATCCATTCAATCGGTATAGGTACTTCCAATACCGGCCGCAAGAACGCTGTCGAGGTGATGCAGAATGGTGATGTGTATGTCTATGGTGTCGGTGACTATGATGGAACTAACCCTGGTGTAGCAGACACTTTACAAGATGCCATAAACAACGCTTCTATGGACTTAGCTACTCCAGTTACCTACAGCGAACTAGTCACTTTGAAGACTGGTGGAAACTTGGTCACCGGAATGCAGTATAGAATCACAGACTATACTTGCACTACTAAGCAAGCCAATACTCAAAGTGCCGGTAATTTGTTCGACATAATCGTTACTGCAGATAGTGAAACCAAACTGAACGAGAATGCTCGTGCTGCTCATCATACGGGAGATACCTATTTTGCTAATTGTGATCTTAACTCATGGGAACTGAAGTATTGTCTAGAGAACGATACCGATAGATTCGCTTGGGCGGATGATGGCATGGAAATGTCTCTAAATATTTCCGTTATTGCTCCAAATAATCCACCTACACAAGTAGACACCACCGCATCTCTGGTTTCTAGGGATAGTCGTTGGAAATGGAAGATAGCTTACAACAACTCGTATGTATATACGGTACCGAATCCGACAGTAGAATCCCAATTATATAGTTCCGCCACCGGTACTGGGACAGTATCCGGAACGATAAAAAGTGTTTATTCAAACGGTAAAGGTGTCATCTACTACATGAAAGACGAGTGGTGTAACGAAGCTCCTTACGACTTCAAGAACATACAGTTCAAGCGTTGGGCCGTGACAGCTTACCAAAATTGTCCAAGCCTTGTGGTTGACGGCGAGGACAACATTTATGGCTACTACTATGGTGCCAAATCGTTGAACGGAACCAATGTGTTGTCAAGTGCAACATACGGAAATGACTTTGGGTGGTTCTACACCTTTGCACTGAAAGACTTGGAAAGTGGTGATTGGTTCGACTATACCGTTGTCGCACACCTCGGATTGAAAAACGATGAATATAATGAATTCGCCTGCTATGACAACCACCTTGAACCAGCCACCGAAGAATTCTCGTCAGGCAAAGGAGAAATGGCCAAGATGCTGAACAACATAGTTTTCTTCAACTGCTATACGGATTTGTCTGACACCTCGTATGCAGAAGATGTTTCACATTGTAACAACAACCGATTCCTTGGTAATTGTCATTCTAACACATTTGGGAACAATTGCAACAGTAACTCGTTCGGGAACAACTGTAACAACAACTCGTTTGGGAATGTTTGCTACAGTAACTCATTCGGGAACGAATGCTATAGAAACTCGTTTGGGAACAATTGTGGAAGCAATACATTCGGGAATAGCTGTATTGGCAACTCATTCGGGAACGATTGTGACTCAAACTCGTTTGAGAACAACTGCTACAACAACTCGTTCGGGATCTACTGCTACAACAACTCGTTCGGTAACGGTTGCAACAGTAACTCATTCGGGAACGAATGCTATAGAAACTCGTTTGGGAACAATTGTGGAAGCAATACATTCGGGAATAGCTGTATTGGCAACTCATTCGGGAACGATTGTTTGGCTATAAGATTCAGCAATTCTAGTGGTACCGCAAGAAACTACTACCAATACATAATAGTAGAAAGTGGAAACCAGCACATAAACCTTGATTGCACAGGCACACTTTCTGATTCTAGCATATTCAGGAATGTGAAGATAGCACAAGGAGTGAACAACACCGAAACATACAAGACTATACAAGATTCAAGGACAAACCAGACATTCCAGACGGTGTACCAGCCTAAGGACAGTGAGGTCATATCAGTGGCCTAAACACTGTTGTCTGTATAACGACAAACAAATATTCTTGGAAAAGAAGATATGAAGATCAACTTAAAATCTGGAAATCCTAACGAACATCTAGAACTTAAAAGAGATGGAACTCATCTGGTGTATCTAGACGAACTTTCGGCATCCAGTTACAAGATAGTAGAGGTATCGTCACAAGACTATGCCAAAGTATACAAGCTTCAGAACAACGGTCAGGACATAACCGGTAGCGCAACAATCAACATTCCTAAGGACATGGTCGTTAGCGCCGGTGAGGTCAAGACTTGCACACAAGCAAATTACCCTGTACAAGGTCTTGCAGTCGGTGACAAGTACATTGACCTGACCATATCCAATTCATCAGATAGTCATATATATATACCTGTAAAGGACTTGATGGATGTCTATACTGAAGGAAACGGTATTGACATAAGCTCTTCAAATGTCGTATCTATACAGTTAGACTCAGCAAACGCAAACGGTTTGGCGACTACAAGTGCTGGACTAAAGTTAAGTACTGTCACGACTACGGCAGCGGGTGCTATGTCGGCCACAGACAAGACGAATCTAGATACGATATACAGCAACTATCTTAAGGCTGGTGACACAATCGGTACGATATCTGTAACCGAGTTCAACCCTGTCAGTGATACAGTGCATGTGACTCCCCAGTCTTTGGGTGATTCACAAAAGACACAGGCAAGATCAAACATATCTGCACAGGAATCACTTGTAAGTGGCACCAACATCAAGACCATAAACGGACAATCCATTCTAGGTAGCGGAAACCTTGAAATAAGTGGTGGTGGAGGAAGTTCTATAACTGTGGATACTGAGTTGTCGAACTCGTCCACGAATCCTGTACAGAACCGTGTCATAACAACTGCACTTTCAGGAAAGGTCGGTGATGTCAGAATAGGAAGTAGTAGTATTGTCAACAACGGTATAGCCACGATTCCGACAAGTTCGGTACTACCGACAGTGACCACTGCCGATGAAGGAAAGATACTTAGAGTGTCCAATGGTGCATGGGCTCTAGTAGTTCCATCATCAATATATACTGGATCCGGAGCACCAGATAATTCCTTAGGAAACAATGGTGACATTTATCTTCAAACATCCTAACATATATGTCCAAAGTATACATAAAGAAAAACTCTAGATACTCCGAAGCGACCCACTTCTATAGGAAGGTGGGAAATGCATGGGTTTCGATTCAGGAGGACGATCTGTTAAGATACTTGGATCAAGTCATTCCAGTTTTCGGAGGAGAAGTCGAATCAGATACACTAGAAATAGTTGCTCCTACCGATGTTACAGCTGAGACCTGCCAATGCGTAGCCACGCACAACGGTATACAGGTATCTAGTGGTGTGCAGTGGTCAATTACTGCAGGTGGTACATACGCAAGAATAGACGACACCGGTATTGTAAAGATACTTAGTTCTGCAGATTCCTCTCAGATAACTGTTTCTGCATCGTATAGTGGATTGACAGCCACGCACCAAATGACAGTCACATACAGAGCTGGATCATCTTCTGAAACCACGACCGAGACTGTGGTCACACCAGACGGTGAGACTATAACCACAGTGACCACGGTTACTGAGAACGGTGATGGTTCTTCGTATTCTGAATCATCTTCCACGACATACGATGAGAACGGCAACATAGTAGGTACTTCGGAAAGCACCACCAACACAAACAGTGATGGTTCATATTCAAGTACGACAACCAACTATGACGAGAACGGGGATCCGGAAACCACAACGAATGTCGGTGGTGATGTCGATGGTAATGTAAGTACTCAGAACATAGAATATGACGAGAATGGTGACAGTGTTGTGGTTGGGTATTCAATAGACACATCTGGAAACCCAGAAGGAGAAAAGACATTCAACGGTGAAGGTGTGAACACCGAATACTATGCGTTTGACATGACACATGGTTTTGAGTTGAACATACATTTCACAATAAACTATAGTAAACAACCTACTGGACAGAACGAAAACCACCACAACATACTTACGATGAAGAGGGCGAACCCGTCTCCTTGGTATGGATTCCAACTAAGACAGACAAGCACTACAAAAAACATAATATTGGGTACACAGTTCGCCACTGGAAGCAACACGAACACGAGCATAACCGGAGTGGATACGGGTGTGACAAACGAGCAAGAATTCGATTTCACGATAACATACAACCCCACAGCAAGTGGAACTAAATTCGTGTGCTATGACAATCTAAGAGATCGCAATGTGTATACCAGTAGTTTGACATTCCCAGATATCGAAGAACTAAGATACCTTAGAGTCACTATAGGCTGTGCACTTGACCAGAATGGTGATCCGTATAGATATTCAAATATAAATGTGTTTAACTTCGAGTTGAATAGAATATGATAGTACCACTAAGAAAAGCATATACCCACTAATATAACTACTATTGCTACTATGGCTACTATCAGACTTATACCAAGTACTTATGCAGTAAGTGATACAACTTATGTTACAACAAGTAACCCAAACAATGCATTAACTAATACCGACAGTACTACTTATGGACAATTTACACATAATAGGAGTCAAAATACAACCTATTATGTATATCTTCGTGGCTTTAATTTTAGTGATGTTCCGTCAGATGCCATTATAAACTCATTTACTGTAAAAATCAGAGGACTTGAATCTGGCCTGTCTACGAATTCTTCATACAGAGTTAGACTATGTAATAACACGAGTGAAATTTCTAATACCACTGCATCTACGTCTTTCGGTACAAATAATCAAACAATAACAATTCCTAATGGTAGTCTTACTTGGAATACAATCACAGGATATGGCTCTAATTTTGGAATTTATATACCTTTAAGAAGAGCATCACGAAACACAAGTGGCTATGTAAGAATATACGGTGCTGAAATTCTCGTAGATTATACTATTCCTGTTTATCATAATGTATCAGTAACTAATAATTCTGAAATTGCAACAGTATCACCTACAGGTCAGCAAAGCATTCTTGAGGGTGAAGATTTTGTAATTACCATTATCGGTGTAGATGATATATCTGATATTAAAGTAACTGACAATGGTACGGATGTAACTGATGATTTGGATATATTGCCATTGCATTATAGTGTGGAATTGAATCCAGTGAAATTCGTGTCAAGTAGCACTACTGTAACAAATCAAAACAATGCTTGCACTGGTACGGATTCAACCACTTATGCAAGAATGCCTATTGGACAACGAGTGCAAAATCACATGATTTATGCTTTTGATACTCCTTCAATACCAAGTGATGCAACGATATCTTCAGTTTCCTGTGTAGTGAAAGCGTCAACTTCTACATCTGGTAACATAACCACAAAAACGGTGCAGTTATATTCTGGGTCGAGTGCAAAAGGTAGTCCTTCAACCATACCCACAACCACGGGTGGAACCGTTACTTTGACACCTGGAACATGGACAAGACAGGAACTCGAAGAAGTGCAAATCCGGTTTGACGGATATTATAGTGGCTCTTCTTCTACTTATTATATTGATTTCTATGGTGCCGATCTAACCATATACTATACTGTTGAAGGAAATGATTACACTTACACTATCTCAAATATTTCAGCAGACCACTCAGTTGTCGTAATAGATGTGTCACCACTTTACTACAAGAACGGTAGTAATTGGAGTAGATACAAATTTGCATACAAGAAAGTGAATGGTGCATGGGTAATGCAGACTCCATCAGATGTAATTGATTTCTTCAAAGAGACCAGAATCATGGAAAAGTATGGTACAATATACCTGAAGGGCTAATCTTGGTAAACCGATTGCAAATGCAATGTCGCATTCTCTGAAATCTTGATTTCCGCAAACATATTATTGTAATAGCAAAAACATACTAATGATATGCCTACAAGCACATACATAAAGAAAGTTCTAGATCAGGACAACAATGAGATTCTACCTATAACCGTTACGACAGCTGTCTTGAATTCTGGAGATACGACAACTGTTCTAGAGAATAGACTGCAGTCTATTGAATCGAAACTGGTGGACTTCAACGGATTACGAACTGGTCTAGTACCTGTTCCAGAAGGATATTCTGATAATCTTGGTTCGATATACATGAGAGGTGATGGTCAGTGGTCGGTACTCAGTGATGACATATCTTCATTGCTGGAAGACGACTATCTACCGATAACCGGTGGAACATTGACTGGAAACGCACCGTACATAAACGGTCTATCATCCACACTTCCTTCTGGAGTAGCAATGGATTCGTTGCTTGGGCGCGGATATGCAGCTTCTTTGGGTATGGTACAAGACAACTTCTTACCACTTAACGGTGGTGCAATGGCTTTGAACAACAGGGGTATAGATATGAACGGATCCACAATCACCGGTCTTGTGGAACCAACCGGCCCAAAGGAGGCTGCTAACAAGCAATATGTTGACGAGCGATGCCAGAACAGGGGGTGGTCTGATGATGACAAGATACCATCCAATGCTGACGGTTCAAAGGCTGTACAGGCAGTATATGTTTTGAGCACCAACACAACGGCACAGAACACACTTACTTTCTCCACACCTATGGACCCAAACACCACATGCCATATATTCGCATACTGTGGCCAAAAGAACGCATTCCGTCAAGAAAGTGCGGGAACGATAACCATACCGTATAACAAAGCTGCCAACGGATCTACTGCCGGTAGTTATGACACGATAATAGTGGACAACGATGTTGTGTTCCATGCTGGAACTCAGGTGGCCCAGGGTAGTGGTAAGTCCATATCGGTAGCTACATATAAAGTGGTTGAGATAAGTGTCATGTACCAGACAATCAAGGAAGGAAACCAGACTTGGTACAGAACGATAATAAAGACTGCATCTTAAAATGAGTGGAATCACATTGGAAAGGAGAAGACTCCTTGGAAGTACCAGTGGTGGAACTGTAGAAGCGCCACCCACACCAGTTGTATATGTGTACCCGTCTAAAGGAAACACACTTACTATCTCTAATTCTTCATCCGGATCCGATTCCAGAGAAAGTTCTAGTCGTGCATCCATAACCGTAACCAACACATCTTACAACTCTTGGACGAATCCAACTACTAGTGCCCTTGTCAATATGACAAATTACGACAAGATATATTCCACAAAGTCTGGTACGGCGAACACGAACATGGTATGGTGCTACGCATACTGTCCAGATACGGTTGGTGCCATTATAAACGCAAAGATCACATACATAATGAGTTCTGGAAGCACCATAAGTACTTCTATAGAGAATCTATCTGTCACGACCACATCTTCTGGGTTCATATCTCTATCAATAAACAACTCATTTGCCGGCATGAGTGGTGGTACATCACCGAACTATGGACATCCGTATCTTGACAAGACTAATGTTGTTTCTATAAATGTGGAATTGAGTGCAACGAAAAACGGTGCAACATCCACAAGTAAGTCGTTCAGCATATACATACAGAATACAACCATAACAATTTCTGCACCGACATTCTCACCGTCAGGAGGCACATACACATCTCCACAGACCGTCTCAATAGTGGGGGATCCGAACTACTCTGGTAATAGAAGTTTCTCAACTTACTGGTGTACTAGTCAGAGTCCGACAACTCCAACAACAAGTAATTCTTCTACACCCACAGCGTCAATCGGTTCTACTTGCTATCTGAACGCTAAGAGTTTTCTGGATCTTGGAAACGGAACCACTGTAGAGTCTGCTACAACATCACAGTTGTACACGATAAACACACCTTCTGAGACACTACTTCCACCGACATTCAACCCTGGAGGCGGAACTTATTCTGGATCTACAAATGTGTACATAAACAACCCGAACTCATCCGCAACAGCTACTTATGAGATCCGTTATACAGACGATGGAACGACACCAACGGAAAACAGTGTCAGGTACTCGTCAGGACACCCGATACCGGTGTATTCTACAACCACACTCAAGGCAATCGTTGTGAACACGGCGGCTAGCCCTCACACAATATCACCGGTAGCCACTGCCACATACAACATAGATTCTCAGTATACTATAAACTATGTCAATGCGTTAGTCAACACAGATACACCTAGCACATGCGGTGACTATGTCGTTTCAAGGAGCCAGAATTCTGGAAACCCGTCAAGTTGCTATGGATTCTCAATCAATGCATCGAACAAGAGTTCTCAAGTGTACTTCACCACTGACGGAAGTGATCCGACCACACAGTCTCAAAGCATAACTTCTGGATCGTGGTACTATCTATTGAAGCCGAATACTACACTTGTAAAGTATCTTGTTGTCGCACCAAGTTGTGTGGATGTGACAGGTTCGTTCTGGATACTCATCAACAAAGCGATGGTGGTATACCAGTATAGTGGATTACCACTGTTTCTTGGACCAATCGGTAACCTGAACTGGTACAGTGACTCTCAGAACAACTACAGTGAAGACTCTTCGTGCTACATATATTTCTCGGGAGAAAGAATAGATCCATCTAACAACTCAAGAGTGTCTGTCCATACGGTGAACATAACCATAGGTGGTTCCACGGAGCAATTCAGTTTCTTGAAATACACACCAGCAAGCAACACACCTATAGACACACCACTTAGATTCGTGTACGGATACTCCTCTCCTGAAAAGTATTGGGATGGTAGAATGTGCCCGTATTCACCGTTCTATGTGATGAACGGAGTGAACGGTACTGGTACCGAACTTCTTACGGCCGCAAGAACCATATCGTCATCCGCCTCATACCCGACAACGATATATTTCTCTTCAAACGAGATGTATACTCTTTGCTGCGCATACATGGTTGGGTTGTACAATGTGAATTTCGGTGGAAGAAGTAATTCCGTTAGCGCATGCGACAAGAAATTGTCACTAGACTATGGAGCGTTCACAGCTACATCCATCGAGTACTTGGATCTTACACCATGCACAAGTATGGTTTCTATAGAAGATAGAGCTATGGCTGCTACGGCATACAACGGACAGACCACTGTGACAAGTCTTAAGAATGTCCTTATGCCGTTTATGGTATCTAGCTTGGGCAAACTCATATTCTCGAAATTCAACAACTCACAGACATTCACGCCGTTGACTGTTACTTTCTATAATCCTAGTGTCCCGTCAGCTAGTTATAACACATTTAGAGAGCTCAATGAGTCTTCTGGTCTGATTGACAACAACTCTACGGTGGTCGTAAGTAGCACACCATATATGGCAGTAGTTTGCGACTATGAAAACGCTTGGCACTACAGAGCTCAGCGAGGAGAAACCGGTACTGGTACTGGATCTTCTACAGGTCAGAACAAGACGGATATGATAATCGTTGACGAGAATGGTCTGCAATGCGGTGAATATCCTCCTGGTAGTCTTCCAACTGTCACGACCGGTACTCCTGGATCTATTGCACAATCCAGTGCTACTATATCTGGTAACAGTATCACGAACACAGGCGGTTACACCATAACCCAAAAGGGTGTGTGCTGGAGTACAAGCCATAGTCCGATGTATTCTGACCATCACCTGAACAACACAGGTACCAGTAACACTTGGAATGCATCGATTAGTGGTCTGGAACCAAGTACCAAATATTATGTCAGAGCGTATGCGTTCAACGAAGCCGGTGTAGGATATGGTGATGAAAAGTCGTTCACTACATCTGCCCAGTTGGGTGTTCCGACACTTTCTAAAGGACACATATATGGTGACACACCGGACCATCAGTTCAACTTCGTTACGAATGAAATGAGGATAGGAACCAAGGTGGTGTCGAATGGTGGTGCTGCTATAACCGAAAGAAAACTGTTCATGAAGTTCTCTTCTACACCGTTGTCTCAAAGTGAGTATCCGTCACCCACGAACTATACGCATTCGGTGTCTCAAGCACACACATGGACGGAAAGCAATACTGAGTTCTTCGACTTCCTTGTAGATCTTGACAATCTATCAGGCATACCGCAAAGTGGATACGCATATTTCATTGTACACGCTAGAAACTCTGTCGGATGGAGCTATAGATATAATGTGAACTCAGTACAATACAGTTTGTCATCTGTTGTATATCCGACAATAACACTGTCGAATCCGATACACATAGAAGGACAGGTAGAATCACCACAAGTATACGCTAACGCAAATGTCACTTGCGGAACATACGGAGACATTCTTGTACAGACATATATATCGTCCGCCAACAATGCAGAACCAGGAGACTCGACAGTAATCGGGCCAATCGGAGAACTTTGGATGTACTCTGACGGAAGCGGTACGCATACGGCACAGACAATAAACTCTGATGGAAACTACACAGTTTATGTGATGTCCGATGATCTTCAACAGCTTGCTGCATCAACTGTGTATTACTTGCGCTCAAGAGTAAGGCAATCTCAGAATAGTCACTGGGTGTACTCGAACAGTGTTCAGTTCATGAAATGGAACGAACAGATAACAGGATTCAACACGGTTGGTTCATCAAATGTCACATTCAACACCGCTGCTTTGTCCGCTGCTGGAACCGTATATCCTGCAAAGCCCTACTACGGAATAATGTACGAGAAGGTGAGCGACCAGAATTTCCACTATGCTCAGCAGTTCTACATGGACGGTTCTTCTGCGACAAACAAGAATCTTACCATAACTGCAGGAAACTTGTCACCGAACACACAATATGTGTTCAGATCATTCGTTTCACCCAACTCTCAGTTGAACACATGGGAAATGGACTTCGGTGTTCCTATGAACTTCACTACAAGTGCATTGCCAGATACTCCATATTACTTGGTCAATTCAGGTAGTGGTGTGTCAAGTAAGCGTGTTCCGGCACCACTTAACTTGTCGTTTGAGAGATGGTGGACTGTGTTGGGATATAGATATGGTTGGGGTGGTGCAAGTGATAGTCACTTCACAAACACATGGAACTACATAGGAAACTCGAACGGAAACAACGATGGAAATGCAGGACACAAAAGAGACCTGTTTGGATGGGGAACATCTTGCCAGTCTCATAGAGATGAAGACTACAACGCTTGGTCAACAGACACAACGAACACATACAGTGCATACGACAACGGCTCATACAGCCTGACACAATCTGGTCAGAACGGAATGGCAAACTGGGCTTGGCAGAAGCAAAGATCTGGAAACCAAGGTAGTTTCACAGCTATAGATGTTGTGTTCTATGGTTGCGGTGTGTTGGATCCAACAGACGGGTGGTATGCTGGCCACAACGGTGGTGACACTTGGCGTGGTGATGTCAAGTACTGTGATATATCTAGACCGTTGTCAAACACAGAGATGCAATATGTCTTGTTCACTAGAACAACCACATCTGGAATCAGATACTGCAAAGGTAGAATTGACCACGGAAACGGAACATACACGAACGGACTGATAATACTTGGTGAAGGATGGAGAAGTTCATACCACACACTTAACCAAACGAACAGTACATCAGCGCCATACACATCGAACACGATAACTGAATCCAACTGGAACTCGAAGTTCAAGGTCAACAACAGAGCTATATTCCTACCAGCTGCTGGATACAGGAACAGCAAGACTGTTTCTGGAGTGAACAGCGAAGGATGGTACTGGTTGAACAACTCGAAGGACAGTAACAACGCATACTGCTTGAAGTTCACCAACAGCACCTTGGAAGTGACATACAAGCAGAAATACTTGGGACTGTCAGTCAGACTGTGGAAAGCATACGAGTAATGCAACTACCATGCTGACCCTCAGAAACTCGACCAGAACGGTTTTGGGTCTAAGAGAATAGATTTACTATCTCCGAAATAAAAAACCGCCTAGAACGAATTCTAGGCGGTTCATTTTTGATTTCTGGTTACTAGTGTCTGACGAGTCTAGACTCCAGACTCCTCGAAGTCCTCACGGTTCGACAGTAAGAAGTCTTTCTCGGTCTCGATCCAGCTGCTTCTAGATGTCTTCAAGAACGAATGGTCAACAAGGTCTTGAAGATCGGAATACTCTTTCGACAATTCGAGATAGGTCTGCAACAGTATCCCACGGATGTTCTCAGCGAGGTAATGGTTCAGGCTGCGGTTGATGTTGTCCAACAGACGACCACGGAATGTGCAGTCCATAGCGTCTTGGATGTCGGTGCCAGTCATCTCTTTGAGCATCTGGCGGATATTCGGTTCTTCCATAGCTTTACTGGTTATATCAACTGCTCCCACGGCTTGCGGATATGCTGTGTGTCAACACCGATATGTCCGAAAGCTGCGACATCTTCGTAACGGACCTGCTCGAGATGCAGGTAACGGATAGACTCTACAGGCTTGAACAGCTTGTAGATCGGTCGGTCGAAGACCTTTTCAAGTGTCTCCTCAGGGACCAACCAAGTGTCTCCCGACTTGTCTTTCACAGTCACATTCACCGATACAGGTTCTGCCTGACCAATGATATAGGCGACTTCCACAGAGCAGTCATACGGATTGTCCAACGGACTGTCTAAGTAACCGTGGACAAGCTTGTTCATAATGTTCTTGGCAACGAAGCGGGCCATATAGGCAGCAGTTCTATCTACCTTTGTCAAGTCCTTTCCTGAGAAGGCACCGCCTCCCACAGGTGCATAACCACCGTACTGGTCGCAGACGATCTTTCTACCTGTGAGACCTGAGTCGGCAACGGGTCCGAAGATAGTGAACGGACCATAAGGATTGATAAGAATCTTGTAGTCTGAGAGATCGAGGTTCCAGTTCTCACGGTCGTGGAAGTACTGCAGTGCATCCTTCACAAGGCTTTTAAGTGCATACTTCAGTCTTTTGAACTCGGTCTGCTTGGTGTGTGAGCAGCTGACGAGAACCGTCTCGAGCTTCGGTACTTCAGGAGCGTAGTCAATCGTTACCTGCACCTTGAAGTCTGGGCAGATGGACTTAAGTCCGTTAGTGTCGTTGGCACGCTTCATTTCCCAGATCTCACTCACAATCATACGGGCAATGTAGTGGCACCAGCCTGTGTAGTCGGGCGCTTCGTTGACGGCGTAACCGAACATGATACCTTGGTCACCAGCGCCGATCTCGTCAATCGAGCTTTTCGAGACGCAAGCGTCAATGTCAGGAGACTGGCCTGTCACCAACTCGAACAACTTGAAGTCCTCTGAGTTGAACTCGTCTGAAATGTCTTTGGTATAGCCGATACGCTCGAGGGTCTTACCGATCTCGTCACCGTAGTCAAGTTTCGCTGTCGAAGTCACTTCACCAGCAAGGACCACCGTATCGGACTTCACGAGGGTCTCCATAGCCACACGGGTATTGAGTACTGTTGCAAGAACTTTTTCTTCGTCCGTCTGCTCGGAACCAAGTGCTTCAACGGCACATTCGTAGTTTCTGTCTAAGATCATGTCGGAGATCTGGTCAGCTACCTTGTCAGGGTGTCCTGGACTGATATGCTCCGATGTGAATAGTCGTTTTTGTCCTTCCATGTATGTTCTGTTTATGTTAATGTTTCTGTTAAAGGTCTGATAAGTATATAAACCTATTTCTGAATATGTTAAGTCCTATCCAAGGCAGAACCTCTTGTCATCGAACTCGATATATCCGTCTTCGGTAACGAATCCGATACTTGAGAAGAAGTCGTAGTCCTTCTGCTCGAGCTCCACAGCCGACCCGTTGGGTCTCTTTTTGAGGTACTGCATAAATCGGTACAGGCGGTTCCAGTCTTTGTTTTCCATGTTCCAGTTCTTTTAAGTTCTTATAAAGTTCTGTCACTCGATAATCACCACATCCTTCTCGTCTCGATACGGGTAGTTCGGGTCTTCCCAGTGCAGGTCTCGGACACCTTCCACCTTGCTGTAGGTGTAGTCCCAGACCTCTTTGTCTTGGTCATGCTCACTCAACAGTACTATGAGTTCTCTTACGGTCATTGTCCTTTAAGGCTTTTTACGAACATTTTGACTTCTGTGAGGGCGCACACCGCCCAAGTTCTTTCACCAGACTTCAAGTCATGGTCGTTCTTGTAGTCACGGATGACTTCGTCTATCTTGTCTAAGATCTCGTCTAACATATCACATTTTCACTTAAGTTTTTCTAAAGTTGTGCAGAAAGAACATTTGCTGAAATCGAAGTATCTGTTGACCCAGCTCACTGACACGCAGTTGCACAATGCTCCATATAGACCGCAGCAGTCTGTGCTTCGCCCGAACGGACACTCGTTGAAACCAGTTGGTTCGCTATCTAAAACTATCTTTGCCATAGATCACATTCGTTTAATGTTATTCAACAGGTAATTCTTGGCGTTCACATTGAAGTCTTCTTGGGTAGACGACCTGTCGAAGGTCTTCTCAACGGCGATTGCAATGTATTTCTCGGGGATGTCAAGGCCATCGAAGTATTCACGGATGAACTGCTTGGCCTCGTTCTTAGCCTTGTCTGGGTATGCAGCGATCTTGTGGTTAGCTGCTTGGAGAGTCTTTGCGCTGTATCTATAGTTTCTTTCCATAGTTTCTATTCTACTGTAATGTTTAACTTCTTGATTTTCGGTCGAAGGACCATAAAGTGTTTCTTGCATAGATTGAAAACACTGTTGCGAGCTTCAATGTCGTAGTTGATTAGATCGTTGAACCTGTATGCACCTTCTGGGTTTTCGGTCATGTCAAGTTCAAACTTTCCGTTCTCACGAAGATTGATTCCTTTCAGATACTTTTCAACAGTATATCCTTCATCTTCATAAGTCTCGAATGCAATAATGTAATAGTACATGGCTTATCTGTTTACGAGTTCATACTCATCTTGGTTCTTAAATGGTATCACATAAGTTCCTTTATAGTCAACATAATAGAACTCAGTTCCATCATTTGATCTGCCGATACCAGCGATCTTTCCTTGCAGGTCATAAGGCGGGTCGTTGTACTTAGGAGTCTTGTTCCTGATATGGTCTCCTTTCTTGAACTTCGGTTCCATGTTCTGTCACATTTGCATATATTCGACAAAATCTCTAATCCACCATTCCTTGTCTTCTTCGGGCATATCTAAGTTCATCCAAAGATACTCTGCAGCCTTCTTGATGATTTCTTCTCGATCCATTGCTTAATAGTATTTCTCGATACGCATTTCAAGGTCTTTGTTTTCTGGTGCCCAGAACTTTGATTCCAGATACTCGAGGTTCTCTTTGGTGTCATCTTTGTGCTCGACATTGTTCCATTTGCCGTTGTACCACGCTTGCAGTACCAGTTGTCCTCTGAGATTATCCATGTACCGTTTCTTTAGAAGTCAATTTCTTTGATGTTCTCGCACAAGGGGTTGAGATCCTTGTCACTGTCGTTCTCCTCGTTCAACTTGTCAATCATTTCGCAGCTTACGGCCAACAGGTGGTTGTAGTCGCTCGACATAGCGTCTTTGAGGTAAGCGTCCTGCTCTTCTTTCGTCTTGCGGCAGGTTCTCATGCAACGGGTCACATAACCCATGACGGAATAAGCGTTTCCGTCAACTCCTATGAGTGTGAATCTTTCTTCCATAGTTCGTGTTTTTATTGGTTACATACATATATTTCAGACTTTCCAGAAACTTAAGCCTATGAAAACAAAAAACCTCCAATGGGTTAAGACCCATAGGAGGAAAAAATTAAAAACTATGAAAACAATAATGCGCTTCTATAATAATCAGCTTTTCAAGAACTTTCGGTAGTTGTCGTACAGGCACTGCATATTCTCACGGCCTACGGGGTTCTGTGAGTGGATGCGGAGTTCGGGCAGTTCCATATCTGGATAGTTCTGGCAATGGATACCAAGAACTAGTCGAAGACAATCATACCCTGTCATCATCGAGGTTCCAAGATCGTGGTCAAGATCCATTACATCAGGCATTCCGTTGTCCATTATCCAGCACTTGAACTCGAAGAATGTCCTCGCACACTCGTAATGCTCAGTGTCTGTGTCGGCAGGCACAGGTCTGAGATCGTCTAACCAAAGTATTGTCCTTTTCTTGTCCATTCTGGATCAGTCCTCCGAATACACTAGTTCCGACTCCAAGAAGTCACCGCAGAACACATACTCGACAGTGACATATTCTCTCGGCATTCCTTTGATGTACTTGTTCGTGAATCTCACGACCACACGGTTGATCTCTTCGGTCTCGACTTCGGGAACAAAGTCATCGGCGAACACCGTGTTCAGTGCCGCAATCATTCCCATTACAGTCTCGGCGCAGAAGTGCAGTTCCATCTCTTTCCAGGCGCTGCGGACAGCACTGTACTTGAAGTAGTTAGGCGAATTGGTTTCGATGTCGAAGGACTTGGTTCCTTTCTCAGATCCAAGAATGTCGGACCATCTCTGTCCGTTCGCAAGGATCTTCTTAGTCACATAGAATCTCTCCATATCTTGTGTGATTTTATAGTATAATATATAAGAACCAGAAATAACTTAATAGATTTTTTTCACGAGAAATTCTGGTGGTTTCTGGCGTGTTCTAGTCTCAGAGATAGTAAATCTATTCTTCACGGATAAAAACCGTTTCTTGAGAGTTTCTTCTACCTCAGTTTTGAAATTGCGGCCCAACCAGACTGCCGAAAAAGAGGCTCCTGGTTTCCCAGAAGCCTCAACGGTGAAATATACCATTGTCTCGGTTAAGAGAACTCAAGTACGGGTTTCAGATGGCATTCCATGATTACGCCGTTCTCGATACGGTAGGGTATCACATGCTTCATCTGGTCTGCCAGCGGGTCGTATTTCTTCAACTCGTCAAACGAGGTGATCTTCACTTTCACAGCGTCTCCTGGGTGGAACTCACCGAGGACTTCGGGCTGCGTAGCTACAAGACCGGTGATGTTCACTGAAGGCAGTTCAACGAACACACCGCATTTCTTCGAGGAGTGGATGACACCTGTAACGACACCATCATACACCACCTTCTCGTTGGCCTTCCAAATGTCACCGTTCTCGGTCCACGACTTGAACAGATTGATCTTGAAGATATCTCCTTTGTTCTCGAGATACTTCTTCACAGAGCAAATGACTGAGCGCTTGCCGTTCTGGCCACTTGTAGGGTTGGTGACAAAGGCGCGGACGGTCTTGCCCACCCACTTGTCGAAGTCACGCTCAATGTTCAATACGATCTGACTTCCAGGAATGAAAGCGTCAACTTGGAACTTCTGTCCCGTGAACTCAGTGATCTGCGGGACATCGATCTTACCGATAAATCCACCTGGGACCCATTGCAGGTCAGAAACTTCGATAGACTCATCAGTAGCGATAGTATACTGGTGCTTGGTGTCGGCGATTGAGGCTTCCCACTTTCTCATGATAGGAAGAATCGGGTCAACATACAGTGTGCCCATGCGCTTGTCAACGACAACCACATCAATAGGCTCACTGGGCAAGAACTTCTTGAATACGGGGAACTTGTAAAGGTCAACTGTAGAAGCAATCGGCTCTTTCAAGTTGCCAGCATCGAAGACCGTGTGTCCTTTCGAGACAGACAGAATGTCCACCTTCAGAGTAGAACCGATCTTCACATCTTCGGGGACCGAATTGGCGATCTCCTTCACTTTCTTCAGTCGTTTCTTGTATGCCTTCGAGAAGGCTTCTACGACTGGCAGGTCTTTGTACTTTCTCGAGTTGTCACGGATCCTCTCCTTGTCAGTCACGGCGAATGACCAGTCGAACTCCGGATTACCCTCAGCAGGAATCATCATGGTTCCGTGCTTGTGTACAGTGTTGGTTTTTTTAGTCATAGGTTATGGGTTATACTTTGGTTTATTTTCGGGTAAGGTCTTTTCAGATCTATTTTAACATAAGATAAGCCACTTCAGAAGAACTTAAGTGTCATCTTCACACTCGTGCGGACTTCGTTTCAGTACCATCTCGCACCACATAATGTATGCTGGACAGGTGTTGCAGTCCATTTGCTCTTCGACAGGTGCATCGTCACCGTACCTGCAAGGTCGGCCTATGTAGAAGCAGATCTTCAAAGCTGCTGCTGTTTCTTCTTTTTCTCGAACTCGTTGATGATTATCTTCTTGGATTCACCAGTCACAATGTCCTTGAACAGGAACAGGATATAGTCGGGGTCGTTCATTATGACATCGTAGACCATCTCACCGTAGTGCTTTCCTCGGACAAACACGAGATCACCATTGTTGTTTGCCTTATAGAGATTTGTCAAGTCCAAGATAACTGGCTTGAAGTCACCGAGCATCTGCTCCTTGGAATATTCATCTGACATGCGCCAGAACAGTTTCTCAAGGTTCTCGGGTGTCTTCTCGGGTTTCATACCTAACACAGTCGTTTTGTCAATACCGACATGCCTTAGGTAAGTGCTTGCAAAGTCGTTGCGGTTGTTACGAGACTCGATGTCGTACATGTCGAACATACGGTGGTATGTCGCACCTAACACCAACCCGTATCTTGAATAGTCAATGTCCAACAGTCGGACATCGAAGTTCAGTCCGTTGAATGTCACAAGATCGAAGCCTTTTGGAGAGCTGATAAAGTCGTTGAACTCAGTGAACACTGTCACTGGGTCCTCGCCGTTCTTTCTTATGAAATCTTCTGTGATACCGTTTATATCCGAGGCTTCTTTGGATATCTTCCAGTCGTTTCCTCTCGGTAGGATATACCTGTGGAAGGTTGTCCGCGTGTCTCCTTCCACCTTCAATGCTGAAATTAACAAGACCCTATCAGTAGCGATATCCGTACCGGTAGAGTCTATCTTGAAATAGATTAGGTTTGACACTTCTTATGGTTTTAATGATACATTGTAAACATAAAACCCTTTCTAGAAGTGTTAAGGCTGATAGAAGTTCTTGCCTGAAAGATCCCAGTCTTCACCAGCATAGTCGGTGTCTGGGTTAGGAATGGTCTTTCCTTCAATGTTTTCTGGTGTCGGAGACCATCCTTCTGAGAAACTCTTTCCGTCAATGTTTTCTGGTGTAGGACTCCAACCTTCTGCAAAGTTCTTTCCTTCAATGTCTTCAGGTGTCGGTTGCCAACCAGATCTGAAGTTGCGGCCTTCGAGACTCCATTCTTCATCTTGCTTGTCGGTGTCGGGACTTCTGAACGACTTACCAGCAAGGCTTGACACCGAGGGTGTCTGAGTCCAACCGTTTCCGAGGTTCTTTCCTGCTAGACTCCATTCTTCGTCTTTCTTGTCTGTGTCTGGCTTGCGAAGTGTCCTTCCTGACAACTCTCTGGTTCCCTTTCCTGGATCCACGAAGTCTGATATACGCTTAGCGATAAGTTTCGCATTGTTCACCTCACGACCAGCACTCATTATAGCACTCATTGGATCTGCAGTCAATATACTATCTAGTTTTCCGAACGAGAAACCGTATATGTTGCCCAATAGAACTTTGTTGACAACTGTGTTCATATATCCCATACCCATACCCACAACGGATTCTAACAGTGTGTTCCTTGTGTCACCGTAAGGCTCACCGATAGAACCAGATATATAGTCACTGTCCATGTCCATTGTACTATACGGGTTCTCTTTGTTGAGATTCTCAACCTCACCGTTGAACAGATCTTCTATAACGAAGTCGCCGATATACCTGTTGAAGATCGGGTCATAACGGTCCTCAACGGCCTGGTCGAACTTTATGATTAGTTCGTATTCCATTGCCTTTCCTTCGGCATTGTCAAACTCGGCGTATGCTGTCTTTGGTGAGTTGTAGTCGAACTCGCATCCTCTTAACTCTATGTATTTGCTTCCTGCGACACTTATGTCCGAAGGCGCTTTATACATCTGGTCGGAGTATTCACCCGAGTCCTCGCTCTTGTCACCGTAGTAGTCTTTGAATGTCGTTTCTAGGACACGGTCAGCGATCTTGTCACTGACACCGTATCTACCACCGGCGATTGTCTTTATAGGTGTGTTGAATATATATATACCCATGTCGAACTTGCGAAGGTTGCTTGGAAGTATCCATTTGTGAAGGTTCTGTGAATACACCACACTCCTGTAAAGGTCCATAAGACGGCCCAAACGGTTGTCGTATGCATCAGGCAGGCACTTTATCGTTATCTGCTTGCGTTCCTCTTCCACCTTGAATGTCTGGTTGACTTCTTGGCGCTCAACGGCCTGGTCAAGACCAGATATAGACTGGAAATACCACGGTGACTTGGTAGATATGTCGGACAACAACTGAATGAACTCGGCAAGGCTGTTGAAACGGGTGTATTCCATATTGTTGTACAGGTAGTTCAGTGCCGTGTTCGTCTCGTCTGACCTCTCGCCTTTCATCTTACCATCCTCGTCAATGTATGTCGTTCCGAGTAGGTTTGAAGATATCGGGTTTGTCGGGTCAGCATACGGATTCGAGAAATAGAAGAAAATCTTGAAGTAGTAGTGTCCTGGTTGGTCAAGTGCATAGAACAACTTGTCGGCGGTACCCAGTGACGGGTCACGGTTGATCTTCCTGAAACGGAACAGATCGTTGTATATCGTCTTGAAGTTCGTGTCAATAAGTCCGAATGTCTCGTTGGAACCACCAAGGTTTGTGTTCTTCTTTCCAGAAATAGGTAATGTCCCCATAGTTCCACTACCAGCACCCTGTTGCTGGCCACCGAAGTTCTGGTTGTATGCCTGGTTCAGAGATTCCGTAATGACTGGGGGTAGTAATGACATATATTATCCGTATCGTTTATTCACTTTATGTTTCTGAGTCACCGCCCATGTATGTCTCGACACCACTTGCAGGTCTCGACAGTATGAGTATGTGCTTCCAGTTCATTGAACCACCACCGTGGTCGTATTTCAGTATACTGTCTACTATATAATACTGTCCTGAGACGGTCTTGTTCAAAGTCCAGGACTTGTCTGTTGTCTGTCCGGTATCGTCTTCCTCAGGAGAGTTGGCTTCGGCAGAATCTATCTCGTCAGAGTTCGTTGACATGTTCTCGTTCTCTTCAGCAATCGTCTCGCTTATGAAGTCACTGCACTCATACCAGTTCAAGTTCACACGGCCTCCTCTGACAAGTCCCAACTGAGGCTTGTTCAACACAACCGTTATCTTCTGCGAGTTCATCTTCTGCAGGAAGCTTCGTTGCAGCATCTCCTGGACAAGATAGTTGTGCTCACCGAACACCTCACCTCGGTACTCGTATTTCTTGAATATGTCGTTGTGTACATCACCGTCTAGGACATCGGTGGTCTCTGAGTTGAGTTCAAGTATCGAGTAAGTCTCTATAGATTTGTCGGTACCGTTCTTCAGGTTGTTGTTGGTATCCGAAGTCATCTCATACCCGTTGATATACAACGGAGTACCGTTCATTGACGGGTGGTTTGTCAACACGGCGTCAACTTCGACAGGCTCGGTGCTGTTCGATTCGTTCAACTCGACAGCATTCGTTGTCATTGTCCATATCTTAGGTATCGGGTCTGTGGAATTGTAGCGGTCGTATATGTCTACCAAGTTCACATAGTTCCACCAGTCAACCCACCAGTCAAGTAACTGTGTCTCGTTACCACCGAACGGAACTTCTTGACGGACAACCGAGAAAAGTTCTTGTGACGGGCAGTATATGTATCTTGTATCTTCTGTACCGTCAATGTTACTGGCGAGTCCGAGTTGAAGACGCTTGGCGACTTCTTCTACGAACTCGTATGTTGTCTTTTGTCCAAAAGCTTCGAGGACTATGTCATGCTGACCTGGTACATTGTATTCACCGTGGATCTTTATCGTTGTCCCCATAACTCTGTAGCTAGTTATGTAGAAACGAAGGTTTATCTTCTTGTAACCGTCATCGAACGGAGGAAGCACCTGGACCACCAATAGGTTGTCTGACTGAGGCGAGTCAAGGACTCTCGACAACTCGAATGTGTCGTCTATCTCAATGTCAACCTGAGGTATCGGGTTAGCTGTAAGTGTCATCCGCCTGACTTGGTCCGATATTATAGCCATGTTGTTCAACCTAATCATTGGTGCGGCTATGCCTTCGACTTTGGTCTGCTGGTATTCACCACCCTCGAAGTTATCTGGCTCTTCTTCCGGTGTAGAAGTGTTTAGAGCCATTGAGATCTCTTCGATCTCTACTGTCGGGTCGAACTTTACGGTTATCTCAGCCATTGTTAGTATACTACTATATGTCTACCACTGTCAACTGTGTATCGCACATCGTCTTGAGTGGCCTCCATTGGGCGGCGTTTCTCCTTCTTTTTCTTCGGTTTAGGAGTGTTCTTGCTGTCACCCTCTTGGAATGTGTCTTCGGTGTAGAATCTCCACAAGTCGGCTGGTGCTGGACATATCATTATATTGTCCGAATTGAGTTCAAACGGGTTCTGGATACCGTTCAACTTGCAAAGCAAGTCACCGTAACCATCGTCTGAGTAAAGGTTGTAAGAAAGCAGGTCTGGTCGTGCGACCATACTCTCACTGACCTTGACTAGCTGGTATGAGAACTCGTCTGGTATGACAAAGTTCTTACTCAGTAGCTCGATTATGTCATCGTCAAGGACATCTGAGTGAGTTTCTTTCTTGAACCTTAATACACTGTTGTTTAGCATAGCTATAGAATAATCTATGCGGTAATTTTGGTTAACGGTGTAAATAATACTAAAATGGTTTGGAACACCTGTTTATTATATACCCAAAACACAATATCATATATAAACAAATTGTATGGAGAAAAACTTTACTGACTACAAATACCACTATTTCTACAAGACAACCAATAACATAAACGGTAAATACTATTACGGTATGCACTCGACAAACAACCTTGATGACGGTTATAAGGGATCTGGAGTTCTTTTAAGAGAAGCATTCAACAAATATGGTAAGGATAACTTCACCACAGAGATACTTAAGTTCTTTGATACCAGAGAAGAACTGTCGGAATATGAAAGAATATTCATTGATGATAAGCTTATAGGGGATGATATGTGCTACAATATTGGGGTTGGTGGCATAGGAGGTTTCTTATCAAACAAAATAATAGTTGTGCGTGATAAAGATGGAAATGTGTATGTTGTTTCAAAAGATGATCCAAGATTCTTATCTGGGGAACTTGTAAGTATATTCAAAGATATTCCAAAGAGTGACAAAGCCAAAGAAAATATATCAAAAGGTGTAAAGAGATTCTATGACACGGATGCGGGATTGGAAAGAAGAAAACAGATTGAGAAAGAGAGAATGGCATACTGGGAATCTGAAGAGGGTAATGATATGAAGAAAAGGATATCCGATAACAACAAGAAGTTCTATGCCACAGAAAGAGGAAAGGATATAAAATCCAGAGGACTTGAAACCAGAAGAAGAAACGGTGTCAGTAAAGAAAGAAGGGATGACCAAAGTAGAAAGATAAAAGACTATTGGAATTCGGAAAATGGAATAAAAAGAAAGGAAGAAATACATAAGAACGCTCTAGAGCAATTCCATAAGAAAGTAACTATAGTTAAGTACAGTCTATATGACATATCAACAGGAGAAAAAGTTCCTGTGATGGAGAATGTAGGAAGAATAGATATGGTACGATACTTTGGAGTAAAGGGAATAAATGTGGATAAGTATGTTGATACAGGAGCAATATACAAAGGAAAGTATATTATTGAGAAGATAGTTACTGAAGAAGTTAGTAAGAAGACCTACTACTTAAAAGAAATAAAGGAAGGTGATTTATTATAGTTTCGTCTGAACTGAAATACTTGTATGACTACAAAATGTAAGTTATTTAAGTGAAAGTTTAGATAACCAAATATAACTTATTGATAATCAATGTCTTTGCCGCACATTCAAAATTCACAAGCTGGTATCAACTTATACGACCCAGTACATAGTAACCTTTACGAGGTATACTTCACCCTTCCGAACGCACTGAAACAGCAATTCGGTAACGATGAGGCTGTTTTGACCGAACATGTCCTTTCAGTAAGTGGTCTTGAGACCCTTGACAAGACCCCGGGTACTGTTGAGCAGAAGTTCATGGGAACCACTCGTTCCGCAGTCGCTCCTAAGCTTGACTCGACAGCACACGACTTGACTATCAAGTTCTCGCTAAACCTGAGAAACGGTGTTGACAACTACATTTGGAAGGTCTTCAAAGCATGGTCGAAACTCATGTACGACCTTGAGACGGGTAGCGAAGTCTTGAAGAAAGACTACTGCGCCGACTGGTTCAAGGTTTCAATCGGTAACCGTGTCGGTGATGTGTTCCGTGAGATCGTCTATCACGATGTAATGCTCGTTGAAGGTCTGAACTCGTGGAGTGAACTGAACTACGACACCAACGACCCGTTGGAACTCGAGATCAAGTTCCGTAGCGACTGGGCCACTGAGACCAACGCTTAAGCAGTTTCTCTTGCAGTAAGAGTGTGATGCTGCGAACTAGTATTCAATCGCAGCCCTGCAAAAACAAGAAATCCCTGTATCTCATTGAGGTACAGGGATTTTCTTTTGGTTAGGCGGAAAATCAGGCTTCTTGGCCTTTCCGTCTGATGTCGAACTCGAATCCGTTGAAGTCGAAACGGACTGACGGGAACACCTTGTTGGCTGCAAGGATCTTGTATGCCTGGACGGCGCAGTTCTGCAACGGGGCACCCTTGCGAGGTGTCAGCAAGATGGTGTAGTCCTCGAATGCATCGATCTCTTCGGTTGCTTCGGGTTCTGGTCTGACGGGTTCTGGTTCTTTCTCCACAGACACCGTCTTAGGCTGCGGTGCAGCTGGTTTGGGTTGCTCAGCGGGTTTCGGTGCTGGCTTAGGCTGCTCAACAGGCTTCGGGGCGGGTTTCGGCTGCTCAACTGGCTTAGGTGCTGGCTTGGGCTGCTCAGCTGGCTTGGGCTGCGGTTTGGGTGCTTCGGCAGGCTTAGGTGCTGGCGCAGCGGGTTTCGTTTGAGGCTTCGGTGCCTCGGTAGCTGCCTGGGGTGTGTAGGTCTGAGTGCCAGCATCTGCGGCGCCTTCAATCATCTCATCGCACCATTTGTACGAACCACCGTCTTCGACAAAGGTATAGTGGTCAGGATAGATCGAACTACCCGTTACGACCTTTGCAACGGTGAATGTGTTTCCGCAGAACTTCTCCATACCAGGGGAGAAGGTGCAGATCTTGTTACCGTCTTTGAAGACGATGAAACCGTTCTGGGCTTTGCTTTCGTTGTACCATTCACTACTCTTGATGGTAACTTTCTGTCCTTCTGTATAGTTCATTTACTTTAGGTTTAGTATTGTTCTTTATTCATATAATCAGTTATAGAGAATTGTTAAGTCGAGAACTCGTTGTATTTTGCACTTGCTACAGTGCCGAAGTTGAAGAACTCGCCTTCATTGTCACGGTTCTTGTACTTGTCAAGACCACCGTATATTGCCTAGTACTCAGACATTCTGTTCTTGCTCAACCAATCTTTGCAGACACGACCAAGTTCCTCAATCTCCTTGAGTCTAAGTAATCCTCTACTTCTCTTCGAGAAAAGACCGAATTCTTTGTATTTCACTGCGTTAATGCAGCGTCCTTGCAAGATCTTCGGGACATTCTTCTGTATCCACAGCATCTGGTCTTTCAATTCCTTTCCCATACAGCGGTTTACGACAATCTGCTGGACCTGTCTAACGGCCTCGGCTGTTGAAGCGATCTTGTCTGAGATCTCGATTATCTTCTCCTTATATGTGAACGGAACCTTTGAGATCAGGTCATCAATAGTACCGTTCTTGAAGGCTTCGATTATACCAGAAGCACTTACAAGTCGGTTGATTGTCTTGTGTACCTTCACATAGTCGTTGTATTTCAGCTTGAAGTATTTGTCGTCTATTCTGATTACAAAGCCTTCTGCTTCATCTGATTTCTTATCATCTAGACTCGAGAACACTTCTGAGAAAGTCCTGTCAAAGACCTCGGTGGTCTTGACACCGTACTTGTGAGCCATTGCAAGGACTTCGGAGTACTTTAACAGTCTTCCTGATGGTTCTCTTACACCTATCAGGTGCAGTCCATACATCTCAGAAGGATAGTAAACGACATGGGCATCTTCCTTCGTAAGCATCTCGAACATAAAGGTGCAATAGAACGGCTCATCGTGAAGCATCTTCTGTACTGCAGTGTCTTTTCTATACAGGTCAATACCCATTGCAAGGTGCCAGCTCGTCTCTGGGTCAAGCGACTGCGAGGTGCAGAAGTTGGTCTCGGTGTAGCTACCCGTGTAGTCGGACTTAATGCGGTTACACACGCAGAAGATGGAGCCATCAAGTTTGTTGGATATCTCAATCTCTTTTGCATTCGCAATAAGACCTTCTACAGTTTCTATAGAAGTCTCAGGAAGCTCACCAATGTTGAAGAACTTGTCGAAAGGCTTTATCACCGTTTCACCGTTTGCAAGGTCAATGACTGTGCTTCTGCAGGTACGGTAGATTCCTCCGAATGAGTTCCAATAGTCCTCAGGGTTCCAGTCACCGTATATGACTGAGAAATCGGCATAGTGGAACAGTGCCAACGAGCCGTGCTGAGTTATCTCCATTCCATCAATGATCCGCTGCTCTTCGGACATATCGAATCCAAGACGATACAAGTCTTCTATCCAGCGTACTACAGCGTTGTCCATTCCGAAAGTGTCGGAACCAGGATATACACCTATGTTCGACTTGTAGAGTTCTCTCAGGTTGGTTATGAACTGTTCTATGGTTAAGGTTATTTCCATGTTCTTTTACTGTCAAGTCTTTTACTGTTAAGTTCTAGAGGTATCAAGATTCCTCTTCAAATTCAGTTAGTTCACAATAGCAAGTGCATTTCGTTCCCTTAGGAAGTATCACTTTCTTAGGATATAGACCAAGATAATATCCGAACGACTCTTTGGGTAACCAGAACTCATCTTGGTCGTCTCCTGAGGTCTTCTTCAAGAACACCACACCACCGTGGGTATGTGTCACAACAACCTCGTCCCAGTGCCAGTTATCATCGTCAATGTTGCGGTACCACAGCAAGTCACCGACTCTCAAGCGGTCGTAGTCAACTTGCGGCATACGAGACATGCAGCCTTCTTCTTCGTACTTGAAGCTGTTTGGGTCCAAGCCTACTGTCTTGCAAGCCAAGTTGAAAAGATCATCGTCTTTGTACTCAAGCCACTTGTCGAAGTCAATCCTTCCTTCGTATCGTTCACGGATACTGACCACATGGTCACGAGTTCCTGGGTTCTTTGGTCTCGACTGCTCAATTCCTTCAAACACCCAGCGAGCGAACTCGTATGCTTCGCAGGTATTCCTTTCTTTGCAGATCTCAGGAGCGTATTTTTCTGTGTACCAGTCAGCAAGCTCGAAGTAACTGGAGTCGGTCAGGTTCTCGTAGAAGTCTGGGTTCTTCTTGAGATACTCATCGAAGTCTTTCTTGAAATTCGTCTTACTCATTTCTTTTCTCTATATCTTTTCTCCTTGTATTCAAAGTCGTTATGTGAAGCCCAACCGAACTGGAAACAGGCTTTGATAATGTCTTCGGTTGTCACTTTTCCAGGTTCTTCACGGAACCAGCGTTTGTTGGTCTTGTATTCGTTCAACAGGAAGTTCAGACAGTCTTTCTGTGCAGACATCTCCCGTTCAAGTCTCTTACTGTTTTCGAGTAGTTGCTTGGTTTCTTCTAAGATACTTTCTTGTGATTCCATTATTCAATGATTTTTGAAATGTCGAACTTTTCTCTTGAGTATGCAATGGTGTGTGATCCATCAGCACATTCCATCAGCCAACGACCGTCTTTCCATTCATTGAGCACCGTATAGATACCTGGGAATCCACAACGGATTGTCAGATACCACCCGTCTTCCTTTGGAATGATGTTACCGGGCTTGAAATCGTTTTCTTCATGGTCAAACTTAAAAATGGTCTTTTCATATTCAGCCATTCTTTCGTTGATTCTCTTTATTTCCTCCATATCACCACGGTAATTCTTTTGTTTCTTCTTGTGTTTCGCCGTTGTGCAACTCGTCCTGCAGTTCCATCTCGTTGTCAAGTTCCAACTCAGTGTATGCAAGACCTTCTGCCATTTCTCTGACCTTCACAGTATATTCTGGGTCATCGTATGGGACGAGATCACAGGTGTACTGCATATAGTGGTCAACCAACTGGTTCCAGCGGCGTTCATACTCAAGATTCTCACGGTAGTTCTTCTCGTAGATCTTCTCAACGGCTTCTTTCTTGGATTCGTGGTTCGGTATAATGAGCACGAACAGAATGAAGAACAGTGCAACGATTGCTCCAAATATATAGTACCACATATTGTCAGATCTTTACGAGTTCACCAGTTTTTACATTGGCGTTGTATGCCGTACCGTCTTCAGCGAACACCTGACACGAACCGTCTTTCTCGACCTCAATGGGTTTCTTTGACCAGACATCGAACACTAGTTTTGCGTTAGGTTTGATTAGGTTGTGAAGACCGTCTTTCCTGACACGAGCTAACGGGATACCGAACACATCTTTCCATTGGAACATCATCATTGAGTCGTACCATTCTGAGACGATCTCGTGTGTGTTAAGGTCGAACATTGCATACTTCCTTCCTTGGATCTTCTCGCCTTTTGCGACACAGTAGTTGTTCCCGTATAGCATTGGTGTGATCTGGTCGTACCATTCGGAAATGATCTTGCCGTCCTTGTCGGCGAAAGCCTCAATCCTGACTAGACCGTAATCGTCTTTCTTGAGTTCCACCTGGTAGTGTTCATTGTCCTCGCACTTATAGACATAGTGATACCAGCGGGGGAACACGAAAGTACCATCGTCTTTCAGCACATTGTACTCGTTGTTACGGATGACTACTGCGGTACCGTCAACGAACACCTCGGCCTTGTCGAAGGGTTCATCGCAGAGCAGACGCTCACCGTCAAAGAAGTTCCAACGGATCTCCTTGTTGGGGTCGGGAATCAGACCGACACGGATCCATTTCTTGTCGGTCTTCTTGGTTTTTGGCCCGAAGTCGTATACTTTGTAGAACTTCTCGGCTGCTATCTCAAACAGCTTTTCTGGTGTGATTTCGTTTTTCATATTTCTGTAGATTCTATCTCTTTAACTATCTCGTTGTAAAGGTCTTCACCATACACACTGTGAAGATACATGAAGTCGTTTGCGATCTCGAAGGCATCCATCATACTCGTGTCGTGCATACGAAGATACTTGTGAAGCTCGTATTTCAGTGAGGGTGTAAGTTTGATTTCCATATATCTATATTTAAGACATTTCAGAAACTTAAGTAGAAGTATTAAGCCTTACCAGTCCATTTTCCAGTTACCCCACCTACTGACATAGTCCGGGAATGTCATTAGATCATCGTCACCATGTGTTATACCGTGGAAACCGTTCCAGTCACCGAATATGGAGTTGTCAACTATTTTCTTGCAGTTTTCAAACACCTTGTTGTCCTTTAGTTTCTCGGCGGTCTCGAACATTGTGGTATAGAAGTTATCTTCTACTGTCTGTGAGTTGCTTTTGCTTGATATTGCCATTTTACACCTGATTTGTGAACAAGTTCTTAATTCTTTCCAATATTGCACGGTCTATAGATTCTCTCAACTGGTCCGCCATAGCCTCGGTAAGTTCGTATTCAGGATCTACCTGTATTTGGTTGTTCTTACTACTTATAGCCATTTCTTTATTAGGTCTGCCACCTCAGAAGATACTACTATACTGGCAGCCTTTGAAGTCTTACCGTATATTTTGTTTGATACTCTCAACAACTGGTCCCTTAACTGGTTCCCAAGTTTCTTAGTTAACTCTCCTAACAGTTCTTCATCTGTAGGTTGGTTATTTCTACTAGATATCGCCATATTCCATATCCTCGTATTCCATATCCTCGTATTCTTCGCCGACAGCCATCTTCTTATCGAGAATCAACTGGCTCCAGTCTTCAACTGGCGGTTCCCAGGGAGATTTCAACAACCAGTCCCATTGTGCCGTAGGGCACTTTCCACTTGATACTGCCATTACACAACATACATTTCTGAAGGTAGAAAAACAAGTTTTCCCAATGGTTCTGACATTGGTATTACAGGAACCGTGTCGTATGCTATAGTCTTAGAACTGATATCCGCAATCATGTCCTTGATACGGTCAAAACAGTCCGACTCAGCACTCCTGCATTTACCACTTGATACAGCCACTGTTACCTCCTTCTACTGTTATAGTTCCTCCTTTGGTTACCAGTGTTGTAGTTCCGCTTCTGGTAGCTACCTCTCCACTGGTTCACATTTCTCTTGGGTTTCTTCTCAACAATGTTGCAAGTGTCAGAAGTATACACTCCCGGATCATAATCGTATGTGCTTGCCCATGTGGTAAGGTCTATGTTCTCAGGCTCGGGTATCGTGTTCCACAGGTTCTCTTCTGCGAAAGCTTCGCCACTGTTGAATTTACTAGATATCGCCATTTCAGTTACTTAGTATAAATATGTCTCCGTTGTATGGGTTGACATACATTGTACCGTCAACCATCAGTAATGACCCTTCAGAAAGATCACTAGTTTCTCTTTTCAGTTCGTTATCGTTCCTACAGACCTTAATTTTATGAGACCTAATTCCTATCAACGACTCTGCAGGAACAGAATTAAATGAGAATATATGTGAGTTATTTTTACTTGAAATCGCCATTGCCGTTGAATCTTTCTACTGGTATCATATTGATCTCAAAGGTCTTGTTACGGACATAGTCCATATACTCACCGAAGTCGGTTATAATGACATCAATATACTTGTCCATATATCCTTTACCACTACTCACAGCCATATCACCACATCTCCATCACTTGCTTACCGGTTTTCTCGAGAGTTTCGTATTCGTACTTGATATCCGAGTGCTTGTCGAGTTCTTTCTGTCTTTTGATTTCTCTTTCAGCCTCTTCTTTACTTGAGAAGTAGTCCAATAGTTCTTTATCTTTCTTTGAACCGCCTTTGGTCCAGTATATGACCACGGAGTATTTCTCTGTCTTTTCGAGATGATCTACCATACCTTTGAAATATATGTGATTTTTCAAATCTCTTTAGAAGAAGTTTCAATCACCGTATAGTCTTTTGATTTCTCGATATACTTCTGCAGGTGCAGGACACCGAACTCGTGCTGCTTGCAAGTTCTTACCGAGTTGTCAGACAAGTCCTGATAGATATCTATAGAGTCATACTCGTCTGGGCGAGGGAACTCCATCTTGTATACCATATCCTCGAAGACACTCGGTCCTTTGTCGGCGATCTCAGGGCGGCGCATTTTCAGCAGTTCAAGGTCCATCACCTCAAGATATACATATCTTACCACAGGCTTGTATCGCCTTACCTTCTCGTAGAAACTTCTACGGTACTTCTCACGGGAGTTCATGTTGTCGTAGATGAACGATTGCTTGACCTTGCAGAACTCAATGACACGCTCGTCTGAGATTCTACTTACCTCGTCTTCCTGTTCTGGTGTACCCATGAACTTGACACCTTTCTCGGTCATACCGAGTTCCTCACGGATCAGGTCTCGTGATATTACTGGTAAATCTGGTAAGTTCTCAGAACACCAGGTTGACTTGCCCGATCCAGGCAGACCGCACATAACATATATTGTGAAGTCGCTTGAAAGGTTCTTAATGTCAATGTGGTGGAACTCGCAGTTGTGCTGGATATTCTTGACCCGCTCAATCATTCTCTCGGAACTGCCTTCTAACTCGGGATCTTTCAGTGAACCGTGGTCATCGGCCTTCCACAGCATGAACAGTATATCGGTGTGTAGCAGCATCCACATAGACAGACTGTTGAGCTTGGTCTTCAACTTTCGGTCAGATATGTTACTAGAGCAGTACAAGTCGTGCCAACGGACCATTTCGCAGATACGCTCACGGTTTACGACATCGAGACCCCACAGCAACTTGCGGCAGATCCTTTCTGAGATCAACGGATGACCGTTCGACAGTAACTTGCCTTCTGGAGAATTCTGGCACTTGCACTTGCCCACATCGTGGAACATTGCAGCAAGCATAAGTATAAGTCTGTGTTCATCCGAAAGATGCTGCGTCTGTCCAATGTATTCTGCCATTTTCTCACAGACCATCTTGGTGTGTGTCAACATATTGCGCTCCTGGTGCCAGCGTGAAGTCGTTTCCTTCTCGGCAAGCTGCCTGAACTCTTCATAGTTCTTGAGAACATTGTCCCAGTTCGGAACACTTATGGTCCCGTCCCGCATTACGAATATACCGAATTGTGCGGCTATCTCTTCTATTACCTTCATTGCTTATTTGTTTTTACCATAGAATTCCTCCGAGCACCAGCACAGTTTCTTTTCCTTTGCTGGTGCGTAGAAATCGTTGATAGTGAAAATCTTGTTACGCTTGTATCGGATATACATCCATTTGACCGTCTTCCTGAGATCACTTGTCAGACCATTCAGGGTTGCGGATTCGAGACCTTTCTTGCCTGCGGTCTTCCACACGAATGAGAACCGTTTGGTCTTGGTCCACATCCATATCTCACCCAGCAACAGGTCGTTCTTGTCGTAGACCTTGCCAACGGTCTCGGGCTTGTTGGTGTTTCTTTGTCCTTTCTTAACAGGCTTGGAATCGTCTTTCAGCATTGTTCCGATCTTTAGTTGTTATACATTCCTTCGGGTGCTTCAATAGCAAGTCCTTTTGGAATAAGTCCTCTGTAGTCGAATTGTTTCTTGTTTAACCAGTCGTATGCTTCAGGAGTAAATGCACACATGGCCCAATTGTCATGTTCTGGATTATAGCTCATTACACCGCCAAGGTTTCTATACTCTTCTCTTTCATCGTCCGTCATTGAAGACATTGGGCGGAGATAGGGCTTAATGTCATCAATTTCAATGTCATCGATATACCATGACCAATCTAATGGATTATTGTGATAGATTTTTATATATTCACCCTCTTTATCTATACTTCTAATCTCATCAATTGTAAAATCTCCTGGTTTACAAATGTTTTCATGGTGATAGTTGTAGGTGTTCCTTAATTGTATCTTTACTCCATACGGCAACCTCGCACAGAGGTCTTTAAGAAGTAACTCTTTTTCTTCCTGTGTCATACTATTTCTTATTTATGAAATCATCGTCATCAAGCAAATCTTTCGGTAATTCACCAGTTTTCATGTATTTCATTCCAGCAAAAAACATATAGGCAAGTTGACTGTCACCGTATAGGCATCTTAGGTAACTATTGCTAGCGGCAATTTTACATGCCTTTATATCTTTTTCTTCTTGCGTCATATCAATACTTTTACATATACATATATAAGATATCTGGATGTCTTAAGACCAGATGGCCGAAAAAAACCCGCCCAACCGAAGTCAGACGGGTCCCTTGCCAGGTCAGGTGTTTTACTTCAAAGTTCTTGAGACGAAGTCGGCCAACGATTCCTTGACAGGTTTCTTCTTACCAGTCTCGCACTCTTCTTCTTTGTCAATGATTGCGTATTTCTTCTTGATGATCTTTCTGCCGACAATGGCCTCTTCGAGGGTTTCCTCTTCTTCCTTGTCAGTCTTGGTTCCTTTCTTCGATTTCTTACCAGTCTCGCATTCCTCCTCACTGTCTTTCTTACAGCCTTTGCAGGATTCTATAAGTCTCTCGTTGTACTCACCAGCTTCTTTTTCAAGTGTGTATTCAACTTCGACTTCGCTTTCAGTAAGTTCTCTTAGTTTATAGACAGTTGAGTCAATCTTAGACAGAATGGCATCCAAGTCACTCTTAAGTTCAGAGGCAGAAATGTTTTCGTAGGTCTGACTTACAAGTTCTCTCAGTGCCGTCAGATACTCGACAGGACCAGTGAAGTTGGCTGGATCAAGTATGTTCTCGTATGAAAGAACTTTGCCGTATCTACCCATGTAGTTCTCAATCAGTGTGTCAATCAACTCAGGCATTTCCTTGTAGTACTCGTCCATAGCCATGTGTTCAGCATAGCTGTCGGTCTTCAAGTGTGCCTGCCAAATGTCAACGATTGACTGCTGTAGGGTTCCAAATAATTGTTCTATTGTCATTTTCAGTATACTGTATTTTCTTGTATCTATTCTTTAGAATGGTGTCTCAGGAACCATCTCGGTCATTGTGACTGAGAAATTGGCACCCATCCAGTTCTGGAAGTTACCGAGAGTAGTGTTCACATACAGCATCTCGTCTTTTAGGTTGTAAAGACCAACCAAGTCCCAGTTCTTTCCACTAGGTTGCTCAAGGAGGAAATATGTATAGTTACCTTCCTCGTAGCACAATGTGATACCACTTTTCGACTCACCAGGTATTCTTTGTTGCCAGTTAAGTTCATTGTGGTAACTCAACGGGTAAATGTGTGTCCAAGCGATCTCAGGTATCGTCTCCACCGTTACCAGCTTGAACCGTGTGGAGTCTGGGAACTGAGGACTGTCTGTTGACGGTGCCTGGACACGGATGTATCTCGGCATCTTATCTGAAGACTCCTTTACTATATCTAAAACACTCTTCATATCTTTACAGTCATTTGCAAGCGTTGAACAGGATTGCTTTGCCAACCGTGTCAGAAGTGATACCGAAACCGGTGCTTGTCGAGAATGCCACCCAGTCGTTGCTGTTGATCTGTTCCGACTCGTTCATTTGCTTCTCAAATTCGGCGATGTCACTCGAGTTCTCAACGATATTGTTCAGAACCTCCATAAGCTTCTCACCGAGCTGCACAGGGTAGTTGCTTTGAGCGTCCATTGCACACACACCGTAAGGGCAAGTGGCGTTAATCGAAGCCACCATCGAGGGACCGATACGGTAGACGGAGTCACCGTTCAAGCACTCGTATTGTCCTCTAAGACCATTCGACTGCAAGAAACCAGCTAGTGAGGTGACACGGCCGTTCACCTTGAACATGGTTCCAAGACCGTAGTTGACACTATACAGGAAACTGTCGAACTTCTCAGGTGTGCGGCACAGACTTCCTGTAATTACATATTCACTCTCGTTCAGCTTAGCCATGTGGGTGTCGGTGAACAGTCCGAAGCAGTTGTTGTATGTCTTCACAATGGGGTCGTTCTCTGGTGTTCCAGGCAAGAAAGTCTTGTACTCTCTACTGGCAATTCCCTTTTCTATCATTTCACTGAATCTATCCATTTCGTTTAAGGTATGTATTTGTCATTGAACTTGTCAATGAGTTTCTGAAGTTTGTTTACACCTTCTATTATGTCTCTCCTTGCCCAGTCAACGATTGAATCGTTCTGCATTTCCTTCCAGCGCTCGTATGTGTGGAACTTGTCAAGAACTTGCTTGAACACTTCCATTATATTGTGGTATGCAGTTTCAAGATCTTGAAGGAGTCTTATCGTCTCCTCGAAGCTATCTGAACATACGACATCATCGTTGATTGCACCGATAAGCTCAGCATAGTTCTCAGTCACTTTCTTGACTGTGTCAACTACATCACCGAAGTTGATCTCTTGCAGACGCTTCTCGTTGAGCAATGCTTTGTATCGCTTTATGTTCTCTTCGGCCACTTCAGCGTTACTCTTGAGTGCCAATGCGTCTTTCTTGGCTTGTTGGCGAGCGTTGCGCAACTCACGAGTCTCGAACTTGCCGTAGTCTTTTACAAGTATGGCCATGTTGGCACCGTAAGACATTGCTTTGGCGGTACCGTATTCTGGTTTACCGCGCCAGTGGTTGACTGAGAACACCTTCCAGCTACCGATTGTGCGACCGATAATGGTTCCTGCACTGTTCAACCATATTATGTAGTAGTCTTCACTTTTCTTGTAAGCGAGTTTCCTTGCTTCATCTACAGAAACCTCTTCGAGGTCATCATCTGTGATCTTGTCCCATTGCAACTCGTTGTCTATGTATCTTGGAACCGACACTTTTCCAGAGCGGTCTTTGAATATATCCGCAAGTTTCGAGGAACCGAGCGACTCGGTGACAATTCTCTCAAGAGATTCGGTTATGTATTCTCTAATGTTCATTTTCCGGAGAATGATTTGTTCAGGACACCGACCAGCTTACCCCAGTCACCGTTGTCTGCGTCTTCTTTGTAGTCCTTGAGAATACCTTCAATGGTCTCGTTCATCTTTTCCTCATCAAGCTCGTCACCGAAAGCCTCTTTGAACTTGTTCTCGGCATATTTGCGGAAATCGTCTTCACTCTTGATAGATTCTGATTCCTGGATCTGTTCTTGTTCCTTTACCTTTGATTCTTCGAGTTTTTCACAGATATACTCTTTGATAGTCTTTTCCATTATCGTATTGTGTTTTTTCCTTATTTCTTATACAAGTTATGTTTGTCGCACATCATTGACAACTCAGACATCTTGTCGAGTATGTATGCATCTGATCTGCGGTTGAATGTCTCTGTCGGTTCCATAGCACTCAGGAAACTAATTATGACTTCTTTGTGCTTGCGGTATGTCGAGTCAACGAAGTCGAAACCGTCTTTCAGGCACTGCACAATATAGTCAGCATCAACACTTTCCATACCTACAAGAGCACTTGATATGGCTGAGGAAAGTTTGGCTTTCGAGTCCCATTTGGTGACGGTCTCGAGTAAGATATAGAAGTCATCGGCAATGAGCGATTCGTATATCTGGTTCTTCGGTAATGTGTAAAGTTCACACATTAGACTCTCGGAATACATATCTCTAAGTGATAAAAGCAACGGTAATGCTTTCTTGTTCGTCTTGAGATACAGTATTATCTCCTTCTTTATCTGACTGACACGGATCTCACTCAGACCCATTTCAGAACCGATTGTGCGAGCACTTGCCTGCTTGTAACCGTTCAGTCCGAATATGCGGTAGAATATCGAAGCCTTCTTCATTGGGAATCGCTCGTCTATGATCTTATACAACTCTTTAAGGTTGCTGTCTTCTTTAGACGAGTCGGCACGGAACACTGACGGATCCTCACCGAGTTCTGGTATGCGGTCGGTGTTGCTACCGTTCTCCTCATCACCGCCCATCTGGTCAATCGAAGCAATGAATGAACCAGACATGTCACCCGTCTCTTTCATTTTACCGTATTGGTAACTGTTGATTCTCACAGTTCTAGAATACTGGTTGATGTCGGAAAGGATCTGGTTGCGTATGCACCATCCAGCGTATTGGCGGAATGTCAGACCTTTCATCTTCTTTCCTTCCTTCTTCTCAGTGTCTTCGATATCCATTGAGTCAATCTCGTTGGTCTCGGGCTTGCGGTATGTCATCATTGCCTTCATAAGACCTTCGTTACCAGAACTAATCAGTTCGCCACGGTCGAAACCGCACTTTCCAACGAAACTGTTGGCGATCTTTATGACCAAAGGCATATACAGCTTTGCGACTGCGTTCTTACCTCGCTCGGTCTCGAGATCCATTGTCACATCGTCTAGCGCCTTTCTACCAGCCTCTAGATCCTCACGCTCAGCCTTCGACATCATTACAGGTATCATTCGTATATGACCAGCCTTGTCAATCTTCTTAAGTAAGAAGAACAGTTGCTCGGCGTCCTTCTGGTCCATCGAGAACTCTTCGGCAAAGCGTTTCTGCTCAGTCTTTGTCGCAGACACCATACCTCTAACGGTATCTGGGTCGTATATAGAGTATTTGTTCAGCAAGGCGGTGACCATTGTTATCTCCTCAGGAATCTTTCCTGTCATCTTCTTGTTGAACTCGGTTATCTCGTTCTGAAGTATGCGTATTGCGGACTGTGACATTGAATTCCGCGCTTCTAATATCTGTGTAAATTTCTTCATTTTCTGTTCTGGGTCGTTTCCTTATGTGGATATAATAAATTTATTCCATTGTGTGCTAAAGCACTTCCAGTGTGGCTAGTTGAAATAAGTTTCCAGAAAGCTTAAATAAACTATATTCTGAGTTTATCTTTATGCAAGATATTGTAAAGAACACTATGCCGTTATTCATACCCACACTTTTCAAGTATGCTAAGATGAACCGTCTAATCAAGAAGATAGACGAGAACGAGCGTCTTATGGAGAACCTTAGTAATCTATACCGTTCCGAGTTCAGACGGGACTGGGTAGGTCGGTGGTACACAGTACTCAACCCGTTGGTCCAAGATATGACCGTTGATGGAGGCACTGACCGAAGGATATTCGAGTTCACAGAAAACGGTCTGTCAGACAAGACATATATCGAGAAGTGGTGCATGGATCGTATGTTCGCAGCAAGCAACTTTATCAAGAACAAAGAGCTTCTCGACATAATGACATATTCACTCGAGAGACTGGACAACAACCAGAACTATCTGTTCGTGTTGAAACCGATACTGTTCCAAGACCTGCAGAAGACATTCAAGCGGTTCTTGGTGTTCTTAGGATTGTTACTTCTAGCGTTCATAATATTCTGCATAGTAGCAATATAGACCCAAAAAACAAATTTGTATATACAAGAATGAGTAAGAATTATCTATGGAATGAGGGCGAGACCCCGCAACAGTTCGCAGAGCGTCTGCAGAAGCAGTTGGATGAGTACAAGTCACAGGTGGCTAACATTAAGACCAAGGAAGGTCTTGACGATGAAGAGAAGTTGTGCAACGATGAACTTGACAAGTACGAGGCTTATCTTAAGGAGACGGCCTATGTGCTAGCCGAGTCAGTTGACTATGACGGAACACACTTCACTAAGCGCGACATCACGACCGCCATCCTGTATTTCCTCAACAAGGTCGAGGTCAAGTGGGACTACACACTTGGTCTTTACGAGTTGTCGAAGCTGTGGCGTAACAACATTGAGCAGATCACTTTCCACCAGATGGACAGCACACTTCGTACTCTCGACCAGGTGCAGTTCAAAGGCTACAAGGAGTGGAAGGACATCCTTGCCATCAACGAGTTCTTCAAGAACAACAACGATGAGTTCTCGATTGACACCGCAGGTCTTATCTATCTGCACCAGCGTCACAACGCCGTGATGGACCAGCAAGAGCTTATCAAGACCATTGACAGTCACAATGCCGAAGTCGCCGCAAAGGAAAAGGCCGGTATCGAGACTGAGAAGAAGCCCGCTGCAAAGAAGACCACCACGAGAAAGAAGAAGACCGAGACGGCTGAATAAGCCAGTCAAGACGGCCGAAAGAAAGGTGCTTCTCATTGAGGAGCACCTTTTTTGTTTTTAGAATCCTAACAAAGTCCTAAGGGTCGAGACTTGTTCTGGGGTCATTGAACGGACAACTTCAATCAGGTTCTCTGTCGTAAGGCAAGGTATCAATGTATTGCCTATTGCAAGGAAATCTACTGATGTGTCTTCGTATTCTCGGCCTTTGTATATGAGTGAAATATCTGTCTGACCAACGGGTTTCTTGTCGGAGTTAGTCCATCTGTTGAAAATGTCAAGGCCAGTTAGTTCACTCTGCAGTTGGTGGAATCTTCTTACTTTCATTTTTACGGATCTTCAGTTCCTACATCTTCAAGAGTCTCAGGATCTATATCGTGCCAATCCGAGCCTCTCTCATCATCGGCCCAAACGGCATTGAAATCGGTTGATTCTGATGATAGACCAAGAACTTTGTCATTGTTGTCTTTCTCGACAGTAGCAGGTGTATTTGCTGGGTATTTTCTTATGAAACCATCAATATATTGCTGAGATTCTGGATCTTCTGGATCATAGTTCGGATTTGGAACACAGTTCGGTTGCCACCAGTACTCATCAACACCGATAACTGGGCTGGAGTAGTTTCCTGGTGTCTCGTATATGTTCACACCTATTGTAAGTCCATAATATACAAAGTTTATAGATCTCTCGGGTCTGTATAGGTCGGTTTTTGCCTTACTAACACTTCTCCAAGGACCGTAACGGTCATCAAGGGGTTTGGTCTGGTCAGCGACCTCACCCCTTATTCTGATATTGGTATCTATTACTAATGGTGATTTTCCTGCCATAGCTGAAAACTTTCCATTTTTTAATTAGTCTCGTTCACTGGATTCAGATACATCCTCAATGCGTTTCGCCGAAGCAATCGCATCACTCCAACTGGTTAGTCCACTAGTGTTACCAAACAATAATGTAGTTACCTCTTCCTCTTCAATGTCATCGCTTACGATTATGTAATACTCAACACCGTCAATCACTCGTGTTATAGGTTCATAGTAACCACTCATACCGTAGTTCACTATTGTGTCACCAGGCATTGACTGTGCTTTGAAGAAGTTCGATCCGGTCTCGTAAGTGAAGTCAGTAGGTATTGCGGCAACGGCATATCTTGTTCCATCTTGTAGTTCTGATGTGTCGAGTGCCGGTATCACAGCAGCATACACATTATCCGTTACATTACTTGACACACTTGGTTTTCCTGTGAAGTTCAGACTTCTAAGTCCACCAGCGGCGTCTATGTCATTGTCATACATACCAAAGGCATACACATTGTAGCTTTGTATTTCTGCGAACTTGGCTACAAGTGTTGTGTTCTGGTTGATACCAGTTATGGTATACGATGCGTTGGAATTAACCAAGGTATCTCTCGTGTCATACCAACCCAAGAAGTTATATCCAGCCGCTGGTGTAGCACTTAAGGTCACATCGTCACCGACATAGTAGGTTCCGTTACCAGTCACAGTTCCTGAGTTAGCCGGGCTGACAGACAACGACACGGTCACTTGCTCAAGTTGTGAGAAGTGTGCCACGATGTTCATGTCACGACTCAAGTTGCTTATCACAAGTTCTGGATTGCTTGTTAGAGGTGTCTCCTCAGTTGTGTCTTGCCAGTATGAGAATCTATATCCTTCTTTTGCTGTCGCTCTCAATGTGACATTGCTTCCGGCAGGATATGTTCCACCACCTTCGACACTTCCTGTTTCAACTGGGTCAACAGAAGTTGTCACTGTGTATCCGGCGACCTCGAAGTTAGCTGTCAACCTGTGGTTGTCGGCAATGTCCCGTATGATGTAACTTGTCGTTCTACTTACTTCGGTTCCGTTCTCAGTCCAGTTAACGAAGTTGTATCCACTAGCTGGTGATGCAGTAACGGTCACATCATCACCGTATTCGTATTCTCCTGTTCCAGACACAGTTCCTGAGTTCTGAGGATTGACTTCGGCGTCAACAGTATATGTCAACGGTGAGAAGTTTGCGGTGTATCTAATGTCTTCTCTGATACCACCGATTGTGTAGTTGGCGTTGGTGCTGACCACAGTACCACCTGATGTCCAGTTAACGAACTGGTAACCTGTTGCAGGTGTTGCCGTAAGGTTGACATTACTACCGTAGTTGTATGTACCGTTACCTGTCACAGTACCACCACCACTCGGGGCGACATCGAGATCAACAGTATACTGGTTCAGTGTGAAGTTGGCAACGAGGGTGCGGTTACCAGTCACAGTGAATGTATATGAGGCACTTGTCGAGACCTCGACATTGTTCTCAGTCCAGTTGGTGAAGGTGTGTCCTTCAGCTGCGGTTGCAGTCACTGTGCAACTATCGCCACTGTCATAAGTTCCACCACCAATTACGGTACCACCGTCATTAGGATTTGCGGATGCCATAACGGTGAACTGATCTATAGCGAACTTAGCAACCAACTCGTGGTCGGCAGCGATATCTTCTATAGTGTATGTGGCGTTGGTGCTTACAACCTCATCATTCTCGAGCCATGCTGCGAAGTTGTATCCGCTAGCAGGTGTCGCAGTCAAAGTGACATCATCACCATAGTTGTATGTTCCGTTACCAGTGACAGTTCCTGCACCAGATGGATCAACTCTCAACGACACATTGTATTCGTTGATTGAGAACTCAGCTACAAATTCGCAGTTGCTCTGGATAGGTCCATAGTTGTATGTTGCACTTTCGCTCTGAGGAACATTGTCCTTAGTCCATTTTCTGAATGTATATCCTGTGTTGGCAGTTGCTGTCAGTGTGACATAGTCACCGACAGTATACGATCCGTCACCGGTTGTCGTTCCCGAACCAGTAGGACTTACTGATGTCGTTACGGTATACATTTCACGACTGAAGTTGGCGTTGATGTTCCAGTTACGGTTGATTGAAGTGATTGTGCAAGATGTCTCAGTGCTGATTACCTCACTACTGTCAGCATCAACCCAGTTGACAAAGTCGAATCCTTCAGCAGGTGTAGCTGTCAAGACAACATTGTCGCCGTTCGTGTAACTACCAGCACCAGTCACAGATCCTGAATCTGACGGAACGACATTCAGCGTAACCACACAGTCAGGAATGATCTCGGTCCATATACCGTATGCAGTGACATTACTTGCTGGCATATATTGGTTATCAATAAGTTCTGGCACATACTCCCAACCGTTGAAATCATATCCTGATTTCTCTGGTGGTGTCGAAGGCACCTCGACAGCAGTGTTATACAAGACATTGTTATATGTCTGGTAAGTCTCACCACCGTGTTCAACCATATAGGTCAAGGTGTAAGGTATCGCTGAGTATATGACATCTTCGACAATATCCGAGTTACCCATCGTTCCCGAAACAACTTGTCTGTCTGGTGTGTAACCCGTTATCTCATACACATTGAATGAGTATGAAGCACCTTCGAGTACCGTCAAGTAGACAGGGTCACGAGCCACCGTCTCATCAGAATACAAGAAGTTGATTGTGACGGTGTGGACGGGTGTTATAGGTCCACCACACTTAATGAACAGATAGTTGATTAGGTTCTCGGTGGTATACACACCAGATTTTATCTGTGCGTATGTCGAGGGGTCGCTTTGCTTGTCAGCCTCAAGCGATGCAATCAGTTGCGGTATGATAATGTCGAAGATCCAGTGGTTCCACTGTGCGCCAGAGGTGTTAGGACGCTGACCCACAATAGTGACATACTCGTTAGTGTCTTCAACATATATCTGCATACCTATGTGCAAATGGCATCCTACGGGTTCCGATGACTCGAGAATGCTTTTTGTCTTCACATAGGTGCGTATGTCTAATGGTGTGGCTGTCGAAGGGTACAGTCCTGTAGTTATCTGCAGTGCTGGAACCTGCTGTCCACCATAGTTCGTGAATTCTGACATTTTACTATATTAGTTTCTTTATTTCGTGTTTATGAAACTGTAACTGAGTACTCCATGTTTATGCGTGATATGACATTCTGGTTAGTACCGAACAGATACAGTTTGTATGGATAGCTTATGCCGTTGAACTCTAACGGAACATTGTCGTATGTGGTGAAGTTGTGTCTAAGACTGTCACCAGCATATATCCTAGAGAACACCTTGTCAACGATTACTGAAATGTCTTTAAGTCCATCGGCGGTCTCGTGGTCCGTGTCGTGGGGAACGGCAATGAACATTCTACCTGAGTATATACCGACATCGGATCCGTACTCCTCAAGTGGTTTGTCTTGGTCCAGTTCAATGTTGAACACAGTAGATATCTCGCCTTCAATGTTGTAGAACATCTCGTAGTGGTCATTGTTGAAGAAGTCTCCTGCGTATTCCGTTATCCATTGACCGATATCCGATATGTTCGACCATTCGTTACTGACATCCACACTGGGAATGAATCCCGAAATGATACCGCACTCGTCAATCGAAGGTGCTCTGTCGGTGAACAGCATCATATCTATAACCCTAGATATACTGCCGTTAGCTTCACTGATTAGACGGCCCAGTGTCATACCGTATGTTATAAGTCCAATCGGGTTGGTGACACGCTTCGATGGTGTCGAGATATACTGACTGTTGTATGCGTCTCCTATTAGGTCTGTGCCTATATACAGGTTGGACATCGGAACGACACGGTCACCGTACTCGAAATCTCTGGTGACATAGTACAGATCCTCTTCGGATATACCACCGGTCTCGTTTAGTAAGGAATCGTAGTCTTCTTGCGTTCCTGCTCTAAAGTCAATTAGACGGTTGAATAAGTTGCCTGACATAGAAAATAGTTTTCTTTATGTTTCAATAATAATCCGTCTGTTCAATCTAACTAAGTGCATTATACTATGAAACTAGAATACCTTCATAAATTATTCTAACCGTATCAGAAAAGCTTTTCAACTAGAAAATGGGTAAATGCAACTTACTTGCACCAATCAACCAGCCTACAGGAAACTTCCTATTGTTTTCTCAGTATTCCGAAGATCTTACTAGATCAACGAATTCTGAAGATTTCTACAGGGTCGTTCCGTCAAAGTATGTCCTCATTGACCTTAACCCGAAAGAGGGTTGGGACAGTGTGAAATACGCTGAGTTCTTCCAGAACTACTACGAGAACGCCTGTTCGGTAATGAGAAAGAACCGCGCCGTGGGCTGGACACCGGATTGTGCAACTTCAATGCTATGGAAATCACTAATCAAGTCAGGACTCGTTGATGAGCCCGAGATGGATGAGACGAACGGTGTATATACTAGTAAGTCGGTTGTCGGTACTGGTGACATTAACATTACCAGTGTCAAGCAATACGATGGTGTATACTACTCAGAGACATATATAAGTGTACCGCAAGGTTCTCCAAGAAGGAAATACGAGTTCACGAAATACGGAGCCGAACTGACCCGTATAGCGCAGTGGCCAGAACAGAACATTGTCGGATACACAGACGAAGAATATCCAACCGCAGGTGAAAACCCGTGGCCCAGCAATCACCTTTCCGAGGAATATGCTGACGGAACCGTGGTCGTTGATGGTAAGACAGAATATGTATATGAACTTCGCTCGACAAACGACTTCAACTTTGTTCCAGAAAGTGTATCATCGCTAGAAGATGACCATTACTCGTTCAACTGTGTGATGGTCCTATACGATGTATATAAGAAAGGTGTCGAAGACTCTACAGAATCTATACTGTATAGTGGTGTGCCAATGGGACTGTATTTCACAGGCCAGCCTGGTGACGATGGTTCGATACAGAACCCCGCAACGATCTGGGTGGTGAACGAAGACATATACCGTCAAGGAACTTCTTACGGTTTCCGTATCTGCACAAGATACCTAAGCACACAGAATCAACTGTTCATCGTTGACAGTACCGTGGAAGACACGATGGAAATGTATGACCAGTATGCTGCTGTAATGGCGAAGATCGGTGACAGTCAGATAAAGATGGACCAGATCGTCCAGATGATGTCTGAATACCAGAACAACATTACGAACCACCTCGCCAACATAAAGAACTATAAAGTCAATGTGCCGTATATCAGGAACATTGGTGGTGTGAACTACTGGTTCGTGAACGGTAAGAACTTAGGTGTAACGACAACCGAGACCACACTGGTCTGGGAGAACTATTGAGAAAAGATATAGAATAGAAAATGCCTTCAAAGTCGAAATCACAGCAAAGACTGTTCGGAATGGCACTTGCCGTGCGCCGTGGTGAACTGGAACGCTCCGATGTGGGTAAAGAAGTTCTTGACATAGTAGATGGAGATATGACAGATAAAGAGATTGAAGAATTCGCAAAGCATCGCACAAGTGACAAAGAACACAATGTGAAAGAGTCGGAAGTCACCGATGATGAGAAGCGTATGCAAGACGCTCAGAAAATGACCAACCGCCTGTTTAGAGGAGAATATAAAGAAAAGGACAAATCGCTTACGCCAATGGAGAACTACCTGAAGGATCTTATGTATTCGGGCGGTATGAAACCAATCATCGAGATAACTCCTCAGACGAAGTATGTGTTCATTGTGGTGAAACCTGGTTTCAGCAAACTTGCAAACACGGTAATCGAGCGTTTCGAGAACGCAGGTTTCTCACTGTACAAGACACGGACCAAGATGCTCACGCTGCGTGAAGCCAAGCAAATGTACTATGTGCATAAAGACGAGGAATTCTATGATGCACTGTGCAAGTATATGTCTTCCGATTTATCTATAGGTATACTGTTCACATACCCGTCAAACTGGAAACCAGAGAAGGCATTCAAGAAAACTGACAAGATAAAAGACGAGATACGGAACGAGTTCCAGGAGAGTGACATGCGTAATGTAATGCACTCTTCAGATAACATTGAGAACATGCGTATGGAGTCAGCAAAATACTTCAACGAACTTATCTAATGGAAAACCCGAAAGTGAAGTTTAGAAGGGGCGGATCCGACCTTCCAGAGACCGTAACCGATGGATATATAACCCTTAACGCAGAGAACGGTAAGATGTATGCCGACATACTCGAGAACCGTAAGGCTATATCAGGATATCTGTTCGGTGTGAGTTCCACACCCGCCGACACAGCGTTGAAGATCGTTGAGATACCTGGTGTTCCTGAGTATTTCGATGGTCTGATACTTACGGTGGTGTTCGAGCATCTTGACAAAGAAATGACTGATACACTGCAACTTTCCGTATGCTACGGTGACATTGCGTTACCAGCAACGAACTTAATGATTGACCCGACAACCAACATTGCTGCCGTTGACATTGAGGAGGGCATACCTTACTCGTTTGCATACCAAGATGGTGTGTTCGTGCTTATATCCGGAAACCTCGGTGCCCGTCCGAAATGGAAGACACTGTTCGAGAGAAAAGGATATTGAATTAAAGAACATAGGACAAGATAAATACCTCCTTCGGGAGGTTTTTTGTTTTCTGGAAAACCGTTTATATTACTGAAAATACACTTGTGTAATGATCTCGATAGGAATTGACCCATCAATAAACTCGACAGGTCTGTGCATAATGGAGTGTAACGGCACATTCGACTCTATAAAGACAGAGTATGTCATAATAGGAACGAAGCCCAAAAAGGCAACCGTGGAATTTATCGAAGATAACTCGGACAAGTTCCTTTTCGTAGACTACGGTAAAGAAGACATACCGAAAGATATCGAGTACTATAAGAAAGAACTGATTAAGACCGAGAACCTGCTTAAGGCCGCAGAGGCATTGAACGACATAATGACTTGCAACTTACCAGATATCGCTGTAATGGAGGGTGTGTCGTATGGTTCCACTAGTGGTGCTTCGATTGTTGACTTAGCTGGGTTGAACTTCATATACCGTTCTGTTGTAATTGACACCGTCTGTGATGACATGGTGATTGCTTCACCAATGGAGATAAAGAAGTTCGCCACAGGAAACGGTGGTGTGGACAAAGAGACAATGATGAAAGTCTGGAAACTTTGCGAAAAGATCGAGATTGACCCGAAGGCGAAACTCGATGACTTGGCCGACGCTTATTTCATGGCGTTGTACGGTGTATGCAAGTGGTATCCTGACTTCGAGAAATCTCTTGTCTTGCCCAAAGTTGAGATACCGAAAAAGACCAGGAAAAAGAAAACAAACGAACTGCAACAGTCAGCAATAGATACCTTTGAAAATATCTGATTAAGAGAAACGGTATTTCTGGATTATTATCCGAATTATTCTCTAATTAGAAATTTTATGTAATAGAAATGGCAACATCTAAGAAAACCACTGACAAGTCGGAAAGCAAAGAACCCGAGAAGACCGGTGTTGTCGGTGGAGTCACCAGATTGGTTGACAAATACGGTCCTATGGCAGTTAGTATAGCTACGCTAGTAATCGCCATAGTATTTTGTCTTTGGTTCACAACTTCGCAAATCAAATGGATGCAGAAACAGGTAGAGAATAGGCAGACAGAAATCGTTCAAGTGATCCAGACAACGGTCAAGGAAGAAGTGAAGGTTGCCCTTGACCAGAGAGAGGAAGAGCACAACAAGAACGCCGCACGAAGAATCGAACTCGGACCGAGAATAAACGCTGACCTTAAGAAAGCTCTGGTCGAAGTCGGTTGCGATGACATTATCGTCTGCGAATACCACAACGGCTATACCAACATAGCTACGAACCTACCGTTCTGCAGATATTCGGTGACATACGAAGCAGCACGGATAGGATTCACGCAGATTGCAGCAGACTTCCAAAGTCTCTCGATTTCTCCGTTGATTACAATGCTTGAACCCGGAAAAGTGTCGGTGTTCACGCAGCAAGACGCAAAAGACCTCGATGGATACATTTATTATTTCATGAACAGAGAGCTTGTGAAGGAATTGTATGCCTGTCCTATAATGTACAACGGTACCCCTTGCGGTGTCGTTGTTGCAATCGTTATCAAGGACCACGAGGTCAACCAAGACAAACTGGTGCAACTAGCTAAGGAGATGTCAACATACCTTCACAAGGACTAACAACAAATAGATAATGATTGAAAAACGATATGAACCCGAAATCCAACATACTTCTACAACTTGAAATCCTTGAAACCGTCCAGAGGCTGAAAGAGTACACTGAGTTACTGCTTGAGACATACAAGATAGACGACATTGTTCTTGGTATCGTTGGTGGTCAGCCCCAAGAGGTGGTCGAAGGATATCTCAGTGAGATGACCGAATGCGATACATTAGAGAAGGCAATGCACGGCTTCAACCCGAACAAGAACTGCCTAAGAGTGCTCGAAGGAAAGTACTTCGTAGGAAACTGGTCGAAGAATCCAGTGCAAAGTGACGGTAAAGTACTAAGTATATCTAACTTCAGAGAACTTTAACCCGTATGCCACTCATTAAGAAGACACTCGAACTTCAGCTCAAGAACTCGATAAGTGACGCTTTTAAAGACGCTTTCAAAGAAGCAATGAAAGAGTCCATACTCGGTGAACAGAACGATGACTCGAAGAAAGTCATTGACAAGATGGCTAAGAAGTTTGCCGACAAAGCGGCTGACATAGCCTCGAAGAAGTTGAGTAGTGACTTGGCTGACATCATAACGAACTATATCAAGTCTGCTAGTATAACTATAACTGCAGCACCTCAAGCGGCACTGGTCTGCGGTGTCGGTCCTGTGTCGGGTGTGGTTAATGTACCGCCTACATTCGTGACAATATCGTAATAAATCAACTGGAATGTGAAAGACATAAAAAACTATATCGTTGACGAGTCAAGGACTTCAGACAACCAAATAAAGGAATATGTAGCATCTTGGCTTAGACAAGATAGAAAGAATTACCGTAGAACGACTTTGTTGATTCTAAGTGCCATGATGGATTTCTTCAAGAGTGAAATGGGCGAAAACTTGGGAACGAAAGAGTATGAGGAATCCGCCGACCTATACGGCACAGTAAGAGACGCTTACCAGATGTTCTGATCCACTACAGTCCGAGAAACAAAATCTAAGTCCCGGTAGTCCCTGAGTTCCCCCCGACTCAAACTGCCGGGTTTCGTTTTTTCTTACATTCCGTAAAAGTTATTCTTATTCCATAATAGATCAACGAAACTATGACACCTTCCATATCATTGTCACCAAGGTTTGACTTGTTCAAGTTCGCATTCCCGAAGGACTGGTTCCCTCAACCGATACTTGACAGGTATTCCAAGATGATCTCACAGAACCAGTCGGTGATACTAGACCCAGTGGACTATGTGAACGAATCTATAGTAGGCATAACATTTCCAGGCATATCCGACCTTCAAATGACACAATACCAGACCAGCACAAACGCTGGAAAAGGAAAGTCGCAAGGTCTGGGGCACCTTCATAGAGAACCTGTCCGAGAGAACACATATCTGTCAGCGGAGAACATACTCACAAAGATCGAGAAAGAGTTCACGGTGACATTCCGCCGCAATTCTGGCCTTTACAATTACTTCTTACTGTATGAAACAGTGATGTGGAAGTACGACAAGCGCAGTGTGTCCGAGAGATCCACAGGAAAGAACGACCTGTTCATCATTGACATTCTCGATGACACCGGTTCGATTACTGCAAAGGTAACACTTAGTCAACCACTTCCTACAGGTATAGATGGTCTAGAATTCAGTTACGACAAGATGGATAGACAGAATGAGAACTTTACGGTTACATTCCATTTCAACAACATTGAATACGAGTTCTTGCCTGGACAAGGAGACATAAACCCTGAATGACTATGGCACAAGTAAGATTCTATAGAGGCTCGCAACAGCAGTTCGACACATTAGAAGAAGTTGACCCTGATGGACTGTATTTCATAGGTCAAGAAAACGATTCTGGTGAGTCCGAACCACAAGATGATTAGTTACATACCAGAAACAAGAAAACCGCCTAGAACGAATTCTAGGCGGTTTCTTTTTGGTTTCTGGTTTGGTCTAACCAGCAGACTCGGTGACACCAGCACGGACTGGATCCCAATATGCTGACTGCCAAGCATCAGCAGCGTCAATCAGCCACAGATCGGTCCCTTCTTGTGTGTCGTTCAGCATGAAGTCAATTGACCAGATACCTTTCATGTCTTCGACCTTTGAAAGATTCTCCTCGGCAGTCTTCAGAACCCATTCACGCTTGTTGATGTACTCGTCAAAGATGACTGGGTAGGTATCCGTGAACTCAGGCTCGTCTTCCGTTCCTTCGATATGCGGGAAGCAATAGTCCCAGTCCCAGTAGAACTTGTCGTACAACAGTTTCTTATTGTCGAAGTCATAGAATATCCTGATTTCTGGTCTCAACGGCATTCCGTTGTAGATTGTCGGTGTCCCTGGCATCGGCTCGATCCATTCACGAGCAACGAAATATAGGTCACCACATGTGTCGAAGCACAGTGCTATGTTCTCGATTCTTAGGATATGCTCCAACAGACCCTCGGCGGTCTTTTCTTCGGGCAACACAAGGCAACTTCTTGAGAAGTCGAATTTGTTTGAGAAGCAACCGTTCTTCAGGAAAATCTTTGATTCCTTAGGGAAGTCGTTGAGGATTGACGGCAACATCTCTTTCTTTACCCATTCTAGTAACCGTTGCTTGTCCGTCTTTTCTTCAAGGAACAGGCATTCAAGCAGATCATCCGTCATCTGGTATCCGACCGAGTACGGCGTATTGAACAGACCCACAAAGTGCGGGAACCAGTTGTTGAAAATGTTTGGGTTGTTGTGTTCCCATTCTAACCAGTTCTTGTGTCCTTGCTCGATCTCCTCATCGTTAGTGAGTTTCAGTTCTGGGAAGTCGTTCATTTTGTATTGATTGTTTTTCTGATTATTGCGTAGATTTCGTGTATGGTGTTCTCCCATTTTGGTTCGAGATGGTAACCACAATAACAATAGCCATCTAGAGAATCCTTGCATTCCTGCACTTCTTTGATTATCTCCTTGCACATCTGCTTTAGTATCTCGTCACTTAGTCCTTCCATACGATCTCACGGTATTTACTGTGGTTGTGACTGACATAAAGTTTCTTTCCAGTTTCCATTGCGTATGCTTTGGCACTGTTGAAATCGCTGAACCATTTAGTTTCTTTGTCAAGGATCTTGCCTGACGGTGACTGGCCTTCGCCGACTCTATAGGTATTCATATCTAAATATCAATGGGTTTTTCGGTTGGTTAAGCTTTCCTTACTGTCTTACCGAAATCTTTTGTGTAGTACCGTTCTTGTTCCGTAGGAAGTATCAGGTTCACCATAGCGTCCTTCTTGAGTTCTAGACCGATCTCTAGACCGTATTTGTGCTCAAGACTTATTGCGTTGTTCTTGACACTTTCCCAGTATCTCGTGTCGAAAGGACTCGTGATTAGGTGAAAACCGTTTCTTGATGGGACCACAAGTTTGACACGGTGCTCACCATCCGATGGTGTCGGAGGAATTTTGTCGAGGTATTCATAAAGATTTAGTTTGAGATCGCTTTCCAAGCGCATATAGCTGTCTGAGTTGCACACATCTGGCTTATGGGGCAAGTCAACATCAATGATCCAGTTCTTGTCACCGCAGCCGTGAGCGGCAGCGCAGCTGTCGAACAGATGGTTCAGGTTACTGACACTTTCTGCACAGATCTGGTCTATCAGGGCCTTTGCCATTGCTTTCTGAGTGTTCTTGAAGCTGCGGCGGTTGATATACAGATACACTCGTGCATTGAACACCTTGCACAATGTCTCCATCTCTTCACGAACATACTCAAGTTTCTCACGAGTAGGAATCATATAGTTCTTGATTATTCGTTCCGAGCGGTCAAGTTCTGGGTTGTCTTTCTTGCGCTGGACAACAAGTGCAAGATAGAACTTGCCTGGATCTGAGAAGTCCATAAAGTCTTTAAGTATGTCGAAGTTGTCTTTCATTAGTCTACGGTTTCTGGAGTTCTTGTTGTTTTACTGATGTTCACTGTATTGATGTCACCGACCAACTGGTGGATCACCAAGTACTGGTTCTTTTCAAGATACGGCCGGTACTGTACAACGATTGCACCACCGGGGTCATCCGTAATGTAGCAAGGCGAGCACACATACAGGAGAATGTTCTTCTTTCCGCAAAGGTATGTGTATTCAATACCGTTGAATCTAAGTTTCTTAGATGGTGATGGTTGCTTTTCAATCATATTCTTAGTATTTTATTTTCCAAAAAGTTTCAAAGATTCTGTGATCCAGTTCGGGTTGTCTCTTGCACTCTTTATGTCTTCGTATTCGTTGATTGTAATGAATATACCGTCTTTTCGGTCTTCTCGCATATTCTCGCAGCAGGCTGGTATGTTGTATTGCGCTGCATATTCACATATCTTGTTGAATGCACATATCTTGCACTTTACCGAGTCAGTAGAACCGATTGGCAAGAACACGAATATGTCATCGAACTCTTCACCAGGGTTGTGCAACACGAATGGTGTGTCTTCTTGCACAGACCACTTGTCAGACGGTGACTCGACAATCCTTATTCCATTTCCACTACGGATAGCCATATCACACTAGTTTGAAGAACACATATTGGTCATCTTCTCTATCGTAACTTGCACAGGCTGGTGTGAAGTACATACCATCCACGGTATTTCCATGCTGGCAGCATATTTTCGACAATGCGCAGAAACGACCGCACTTTCCTTTGTTCACACCGGCAGGGAACGGTTCCAAGATCATTGTGATACCATTATCAGTCACTGGGGTGTACTCAAACACCTCACCGACACTGAAATACTGGTGAGGTCTTGTCATCTTCTGGATCCTGTTGTTTCTACTACAGATTGCCATTTTCCAAAGTTATTTGAAGTAGACATACGCATTGTCACCGTCTCGGCGTTCCCAACCACCGCAGGCTGGTTTCCAGTAGTTCTGGTTCTCATCTTGGTTATCGTTCTTGCAGCACCACTGATGCAGTATGCATCGGTTACAAGACGCACCCACCTTCATTATATCTTCTACATACGATACCTCGGCAATCACAGTTACTTCTGGTTGCGACAAGGGTGAGTAACTGAACAATTCTCCTACAGAGAAATACTCTCCTGGTTTCGAGAAGGTCTTTATGTTGCTATGTCCACTAGATATTGCCATTACATATAGATATATAAGACAATCCAAGAACTTAAACAACTTTCTTGAAAACCACACTGATATGGTCCGATCTTCCCGTCTCGGAGCAACAGGGTACCCACAGCATTCCATCATTGCTTCGGTTTTTCGCATCTGAGCAGTATCTTTGAAGACAGCATTCCGAGCAGAAAGGAATCGGTGTATACTCGGCCTTAACAAGTATCTCTCCTTCTTCTGGATATCCCTTCGGTTGGTGAAGTGCCTCATACAGGAATTCTTCGCCGACATCAAAGAACTCGTATGACTTGCTGAACTTCTTTATTTTTATTTCTGAGTTTCTTTTACTTGACACCGCCATATTCAACGAAAATTACACTGTTATTGTCGTCTCTAATTGATGGTTCACAGCTTGGAACGAAATACAATCCACCGAACATGTTGTCTCCTCGTCCACAGAATTTGTATAATGCACAATATTCACAGGCGGTTGCATCACCCTTAGACGGTATTGGTACAAGTGTTAGATCCGAGTCCTCTCCCGGTACAAGTTGCATTGTCACTAGAGGAGAGTAAAAGAACGGTTCGCCGATCTCGAAGTACTCGTTGACACGAGTCATTCTCCTTATCGAGTTTTGCTTACTTGACACTGCCATAGTCAGAATTCTTTGAAGTAAACTTGTGTGTTGTCCATTCGGTTGATACCAGAACACACCGGGATCCAGTTGCTACCACTCTCCGTGTAGTTGTTCGGCTTCATACAGAAACGGTTAAGGCAGCAAAGATCGGAGCAGATAGCGGCATGACTATCCTCAATCACTTTCGGATCTACCTTGACCGCCTGGATAATCATTGTACCACTTGGATCGTTGAGTGGTGTATATAAGAACGGGACACCTATATGGAAGAACTGGTGTGATTCTTCCATCTTCGATATGCTGTTTAATATGTATCCACTCGATACTGCCATTATTTGATTTCTTTGAAGTACACTTGCTTTTCTCTATACGGTTCACCGCAGGCGGGTATGTAGTTGTCACCGGTGGCGTCCTCATTGTCATCCTTGGCGCACCATTCGGCGCAAGCACAGTACCGGTCACACTCTTCACTACCGAAACGAGTACACACTTCACTTGTATCCCTTGCTTCGATAAGGATCTTTACATTCGGATCCGCGATGGGTGAATACCAGAACGGCTCTTCCAACCCGAAGAACTCTTTTGCTTCGGTCATCTCAGGAAAACTCCTTCTTCCACTAGATATCGGCATAAATCAGATCTATTTGAAATATACTTGTTTTTTATCTAATCTACGGTATGGTTGACAACCAGGAATGTAGTTAGAACCCATGACAAAGTTGTCATCCTTGGCGCACCAATCACTGAGTTTACAAAGTTTTTCGCAGCAATCACGATTGCACACGGATTCCGGTTTCTCAACAACCTCGACAAGGACACTGATATCTTTGCATGCTGCAGGAGTATACAAGAATATATCGCCCACAGGGAAGAACTGACGGTTTTCCGTCATTGACTGATATTTATTTCTTATACCACTACTTACAGCCATAGTATTTTGCGTATTTGGTTGGATCTTTGCACAACTCGAAGTGTACTTGTGTGTCATCGGGTCTTGTAATGTCACTGCAGCTTGGAATGAAATAGAACCCGTTACGCATATTTTCCTTTAACATGCAGTAGTCTTTAATCTCACATCTTTTGCACGGCGAGTCATTGTCAACCGAATAGTCATTTTCGTCTTCTACGGCAACGATTATCATTGCGTCTTTGGGTTCAGCGTTTCTTGGATAATACCAGAACGGCTCACCGACTGGGAAGAACTGGTATGACTCTGTCATTAACCTGAACATTGAAACCATTGTGTTCTTTCCACTAGATATCGGCATAACTATATCTCCTTGAAATATACTGATTTTTTATCAGGTCTGTTGAATTCTTGGCACTCGGGTATATAGTTTGTGTCAAATTCATCGATGTTATTGTCCTCACCACACCACGATTGTATTGCACAGTTGTAACATCCCTCAATTGATTCCATGTCATCCGTTATCTCAACCACATTAAGAAGTATTTCCTTATCTGGATCTGCCAACGGTGAATACCAGAAAGTATCTCCGACATTGAACAGTTCTCTTGTCCGTTCCATTCTCTTGAATACTTTTAGTTTCCCACTACAGATAGCCATAATGCAAATCGTTTACACTATACTATATAAGATATCTTCAAGACTTAAACTCTGAGTTCAGGAACTCTTCCATTGACATTGTTGGAGACGAATGGTAAAGATCCTCTAGATTAAGTTCGAGATTGCAGTCACCGTTGTTCATACCTTGATAGTTCCGATTAGTTCTTCTTCCGTTGTCTTGGTTTCTTGGTTCTTGGATTCTTTCGACATACCATAGACGGCGAAGTCATCAAGGTCAATGATTAAGTCGGGCATGACCCAACCGATAAAGTCCTTGTGGCAACTGCATAGAGTAATGTTTCTAAGGCGGTTCTTCTCAGCGATCTCCTTGAGGCCTTTCGACACCTTCTCAGCTACCGTGCGGTCAACCATGCTGGTGAACTCGTCAAAGATCGTGTTGCTGTCGAGATTCAATGCCACCTCGGCACGGAACTTCTCACCTTCACTCAGTTGTCCAAAACGCTTTGTCACGATACTGTCTGGGTCAAGACCGACTTTTGAGGTGCGGTATCTGAAGTCAACTGGTCCGATACCTTTCTGACCGAAACCAGTCACCACGAACTCGTTGGGGTCCATAGGTGTTGACATGACAGATTTCCTTACCTCTTTCAGGATTGTGGACTTGCCCGAACCACTCCTACCAGTCACTGCCAATATTCTATATTCTGGTAACTTAGGAAGAATGAACGGATAGAACTTGCAGGTGCCGTCAAACGGTAGGTCAAAGCATTCGTTTGCCATTTCCGTCAGGTCATCCGTCTTGACTTTCCGTGTCATTGGGGTTTCCGATCTTTCCAGTTCCATAAGAACTGTATATCCTAGTTCTGTATAGCGGTTTCTATTCATTGCTTGTCCTCCTCGACAAATTCGGTTGAATAAGTCACTTCGTTGTCGAATCTCTTGGCGTATCTACTTAGTTGCCTGACAAGTGTCTCGAACCTGTCTTTCTGAGAAACTGGTACAATCACGAAAGTGATCTCATCACCGTTAAGGAAAAGTTTTGTCTTGAAATACTTAGTCATCCAAAAGTGAATTTAGTCTGGTTATTGACTTGCCGATCTTGTCTCTTTCTTCTGAGATGATCCGTGCATCGTCCAACTCATCCACAGCGTCACAAGACAGAATCGAGTCAATGTGCATTACTGCTGCGGACAGTCGGATCACTGCATCTCTTAGTTCGGCCTGTTGGTAAATGCTCAAGCTACTCATATCTCCCAAGGTGGCATGTATTTGTTGTTGTTGAATTCCGTTATCTCTTCAAGTTCACTCTGCTCAATCTCCGTTATGTATTCTGGATCATTGAACCACCTAGAACTGTCAACAAGTACATTGCCCTGATACTTTCTTGATACTGGGTTGTTTCCTACTATAGCCATATCCGTTATGGTAACAGGTCAAGTGCTTGGCACACGGTGTTGTACACCTTACGCATTTCAGCTTGGTTCTCATCGTCAAGCGGGTTGCCTGCGTAGTACATAATGAAGTCGGCGCGCTTGCGGAAATTCTTGAGATCTTCGATTGCCTTGAAGAACTGATCTCTTTGTTCTTCGTTGAAGTGGTCGCAGTTTACCATAGTTTTGGGGTTTTGTTGGTTACAATGATATATATAAGTTATCTGCGGAACTTAAGACATATCCGAAAAAAAGAAATGCCTCCTCAAAAGAGAAGGCATTTCCAAGTTTCTGAGTTCCAAGAACTTTATCTTCTCGAACTACCGTTTCCAGACCTTTGTCCTGAACTAGAACCAGATCTTTGTCCAGTACTTGTCCCTTGTCTCACAGTGGAACTTCCTGTGGAAGATCTTGGAGAAGTTCTTGGTGTCGAAGGTGTGTTGTTACCTGGACGCACACCACTCATAGAACCGTTTGAACCGTTATTGTGGGGTCTCACCGTTGCTTTCGGTGCTGGTCTTGGATTGCTCGGTGCAACTGGTTGTTGGTTGTGGGGCTTAGGAGGGTTGTCGAAGTGATGGTGTGGTTTGTGATGGTGGTACGGATGATAGTAATAGTTATAGTATGTCGGTCCGTAGTATCTATAGACACAATGGTTGTGATACGAGTACCAGTAAGGACTCGTTGGATAGTCTCTATATACGACAACTCCATCGGTTGCGCAAGAGGAAACGAACAGCATTGCAATCAGCAGCGCTAAGGTGATGAATAATTTTCTCATGACACAATCAACTTTTTCTAAAAATAACGGTTTTTCAGTATTTCCCAAAGAACTTATGCTCAGGACAACTGTATTTCGTTGGTTGTTCGATCTTTATCTCACAGTCTGGTAACAATGTGCAGAACACACCCTTGCCGTTGACCTTACTCAGTCTACAGTTAAGGCACATGGCCTTCGGTTTAGCCCCATCCATTTGGTAGTTCGGTGTTTTCTAGTCACCTTTCGATCTTGTCATTGGTGACCAGTGCGTATGACACAGTGCATTTCTTTGAACTGCTGCAGAAGCTGTTCTTGTGGTCGGTGTTTTCAGGACAACCAATGCAGTCAATCATCTTGGGTTTACAGATCTTACTTTCCATTTCTCCACCTCAACGAGTCATATACAGTCATCCAGTGCCTTTCTTTCTTGAACAAGGGTGTATACCACATGATTATGCGGGTACTACCATCTTTCTCTATGCGGTCGAACTTCGGGTTCAACCAACCTATCAAGATCGTTGCAACGGTGATGACTGCTATGAATATTATTGTGTTCATTTCTTCAACCAGTTTTTCACGAACTTCCTGTTCTCGTCAAGTTCGATGTCCTCGGTTGCTGTGAAAACGATTGTCAATATCAACCAGATATAGGCAAGGAATGCTCCGAGACCAGGAACGAGGAAGATAAAGAAACCCAACCAGGCAATTCTCGGAAGCTTCGGGTTGACAATGCAGCGTCTCCAGAACAAGATCATAAACAACCCGAGTAATACGGGGAAGTAGAAGAAGATAATGTCAATCCAGATATTCATTTTGTTTGTGTTTTAATGTTTGTGAAAGGACTTCCGAGGTCTCAGATCTCGGAAGTCCTCGCTGTTAGATTTATTTCAGGTCAATCATCGGGATTGAGTTGCCTCCTGTGACATTCGGCAGGTCACCGTCCCACTTCTCGATGGCGTATTGCTTGATGAGTTCGGGTGTCAACGAAGCGGCGACTGTGCGGTTGTAGTATGCTTCACCATCGGCCTGGACACGCAGTGCTTCAGCCTCACCTTCTGCCTTTGCTACAGCAATGCGGGCGTTTGCTTCGGCTTCCTTGACTTCGTTCTCAGCCTTCAGAGCAGCTTGGACAGCTTTGTTCTTAGCGTCAATCATTTGCTGGAGTGATTCAGGAGGAGTGATCTGCGAGGTGAATTCTGTAACACGGAATCCTTCTTTTCCAAGTGACTCATCAAGCATGTCGCGGACTTCTTTCTCGAACTTGGCTCGGGACGCCACAAGTTCATCGGCCGTATACTTGTTAGCGGTGATTCGGTAAGCGTCATACACACAGGTTCTCATGTAGCCTTCTTGGATCTCTTCGAGTGGACGGCGGTATTTCGTGAAAACATCCACGGCTCGGTCACGCTCAAGTTGGTATGCGAGTACAGGATCCATAGTGAACGAAGAACCGTCTTTGGTGTTCACAGAGAACGGCTTGTAGTCAGTTCTCTGGATGTAGGTAGGATAGGTGTAGACTGCTGTGGTGAACGGGTTGTACCAGACATAGCCAGTTACGGTCGAGGCCTCAAGCTTTCCTTGGTCTGTCACGGCGAACTTCTTGTACTTCAGACCGATTTCGGAGTTGTCAACGATGGTGCAGCTAGTTACTGTCACTGCGAACAGGGCAACCATTGCCAGATAGAGAATTTTCTTCATTTGTTTATGTTTTAGGTTATACATTAGGTTCATTCAAACACGAAAGGATCTTCATTACCAGATCGTGCATACATATCAGTAGCGTATTCGGGTTGTTCGTTTTGTTCAGTTCTTTCCATATTCTGGTTACGGGTTTTTATCCAAAATAATGTCAAGTGCAGAATTGATTGATTCTTCTATAGCATCCGTATAGTGTATACTGAGATAGTCTTTCGGGAAGCACAGCCTTGTTAGTTCTGTTTCACCCCTCTTTCTATAAACCAGTGTCGGGCACCAAGCCATCCTCGAGGCTGTTGCGAATGTCTCAACTGGTTCGGCATAGCAAATGTATCCGATCTCTGACAGAGCCACTAGAATGTCTGAGTATGTCGGATTATTCACCCCGGGCAGTAATCTGGCCCGTTCTAGTTTCTCGATTATACTCTTGCTAGTGCAATTGGCGTTGTAAGGAGTTCTAAAGTTGTCCATACTCGATTTCTGCGATTAACAATGCTTCTGCGTTCAGTTCTGCAAGAAGTTGGTTCAAGAATTCAGGTTCAAACATATTTCAGGTGTTTATTGCAAAATCACTACATCTCTGGCGTCATCGTCTTCATAGTCGTAATCTATGACCTTTGTGGTCCTGTGGTACTCACTGTATTCCACTTTGGCGATCTCGATTGAGTCTACCTGTCGGGACAATGTGGTCCCCCAGTAGTCGTTACTCGGATATGCGAAGTGGACCTCACTTTCAGGATTGAAGCATTCTAGTCTTTCGATTAGTTCTTTTACTGTCATGATTGGTGATTTCGTGTTACATACATAAATATCAGTATCTGAAGAAACTTAAGCCTTAGATTTCGACAATTTCACCATACTGCTTGATCTCCTTTCCGAACAGGGTTGTCTTGAAACGGTGTCTAAGGCGGTGCTCAGCAATCATCTTATGTAAAGCTTCATTTTCAACGAATGAACCGACTTTTCCCCAGGCGAGAACAACATCTTGGTTGAGCACCAGCGTCTCAACCTTCTTTTCTATAGAATCTATATACTTTCCCGACTGGATCTCAGGGTGTTTGATTACAAGAGTTGTCACAGGCTTTCCGTGGTTTACTCCAAGGTATGTGGCGGTACTGCAGAATTTGTCACGAGTCTTGCCTTTCAGCTTCTCACCGAGTGCGGTGAAGTGTGTCTTCTTACTGTCAATCTTGGCACTGTTCGTTGCTTTACCGACTTCCCACATTGGGTTGTGCTTCAACGAGTTCAGCATTGGGATAGAACTTGTTCGGATACCTAAGAACTTTCCTTGCTTGTGGTAATAGTCACCGAAGAAGTTAAGCGTCCTTGAAGAAATACCAAGTCCTTGATAGTCAGGCAAGACAACGGTGCGGTGGACACGCCAACCCCATTTCTTGGTGCCTGTCATCTGAGGCAGTGTCGAGAAGCAACCGACAAGTTCATCGGTACCATGCAGTTTCATTACATAGAAGTGGCACGCTTTGTTGATCTCGTGCGACATATAGTGGTGTTCCTTGAATACCTTCCACAGGTCTTTGTCCGAGGTTCTATAGATATCTATTTCTATGGTTCTTGAAAGATCCTGACCTCTTAAGTCATAAATCTTAAGATCGTCTATGTCAATGACAAAATCTGGTTTCAAGAACTCGATGAAATCCTTGTGGCAGCTGCATACAACGACTCCTTTCTTTCCAGTCCGTCTGATATACTTTCCAAGTGAGGTGCAGCAGCTACGAGCGACATTTCTATCTACTGTTGAAGTGAACTCATCCAAAAGGACATAGTCTTCGATGTTCAGTGCCATGTCGGCTCGGAAACCTTCGCCCACAGACAGGACATTACGGGGCTTTACCCATGTTGGAATGCTTTTAAGACCCACAGCACTCAGTCTTTCAATGGCTTCCTCTCTACTCGGAAAGTTAGAAACGATTGCTTTGGAGTTGTCGAAACGCTTGCTTGGAAAATGGAACTTCCCTGTACTTTCCAAGTCTTTCAGTAATGTGGTCTTGCCACCGCCTGAGCGTCCTATGATTGCAAGGCACTGGAACTCTGGAAGTTCGGGTGCAACGATCTTGCTTCTAGTGATCTTTGATGTAACTTTCTTGGAAGAGTATTCAAACACTTCATTAGGGAGTTGCTCACCAACATAGATCGTCTTCTTCTTTAGTCCTGCTAGGACTGGGCATTGGTTGTATCTCTTTTCCAATTTCTGTGGGTTTTATGAACACCAACCGCAACCGTTGACACAAAGGTTCTCTTTGAGGACTTCAACGATCTCAGCATACTGTTCGATTGTGATGTTGTATTTGTCAAGGATCTCCTGCTTAGGCATGTCAGGAACGAAACGGGCGCAGCAATTGCTTTCCATGCAGTCACCGTATGTGTCAACTGTACCGAAGTCGTACTCGTTGGCACTGTTACCGTTGATTGTGAACTTCTGCACTGAGCAGGGTAAGCATCTGTAAGGTATTACTTCGATTTCCATTTGTATTAGATTATGATTTCTTTCTGGTAAGCCCACCATTCGATGTTGTACTTAGAACTGAGCCAACTCCAGTTCGACATAGTTCTCCCGTTCATCATTGACCAAGTATCTCGGAATACAATGACTTTCTTGTTACCCGTTAGGCAGATCACTGGTTCATCAATGTCCTCTGGTCCGACCTTTGCGGTTCGCCAGGTCATACTTATTGTCTTGAATGTTTCGTCCATATCTTATCGCTTGTGTGGATCAATTTCAGTTCTTTCAAACTTGAATATAGAAGCTTCTAAACTTCTTCTGACTTTGTTCTTAGCCTCCTCCTCAGTTTCTGCAACTGCGGTCAGTGGAACATTAGGAATGAATCCATACACCCCGCAGCAATCAATTCTCAAAGTGACATAGAAATTGTAGATGTGCTTGTTTTCCATATTAGATAACTTTGAATGATTTGACATACACCGTCAGGCGGTCTTCCCAACCGTAACGGTCGGTCTCGACCTCGTAGTGGTCAGGTACGACCTCAATGGTCTTGCCTTTGACACGCTTGGCCTTGCCGTTCACCACAGGAAGGTAGTACTCGTAACCACGGTAGTACTGGACGCTGATTTCGGGGAAGAAGAACACGATGTTGGTAGACCTGTCAACGATCTCGTGGTCTTCGTTGAGGTTGTATTCGACATTGCAGGTAAGGGTTTCGCCTCGCTCGATTCGTGCAACAGCGTCTTTGACAATCTCGTTCTTTCGGTCAATGTCTGCGACAGTCTCAGGACCCACAATGGCGTTTTCGTTCAGGCGGCGGTAACCGTGCCCGACAAGGATCTCCTCGGCGATTCGTGCGGCCTCACCATACAGGATAGAACCAAGTGCCCACTGCAGATAGTCAAGGTCGGTGCAGTCGGCGACCTTTGTACCACGGAACTTGCCTTTCTGGAAGCAGTCATCGGGATAGTCGGGCTTGTCGTAGGATTCGACAGGTGATTCCCAGCTGTGGGTTCCTCGCAGGTTCTCGTCAACGGCTGCATCAGGATATTTCGACTTAGCGGTCTCTAGGTCGAAGGAGATGTTCTTAAGGTACTCGTGGACAGTCACTTTGTAAGGCTCGCCTCTAAAGTAACGAGTGTCTTCGTAGACTTCCCACAGTGTCCAATACTTGTTCGCTTTTCCGATGTACTTCATAGTTTTTTGTTTTACACTAACATATATAAGATATACGAGAAAACTTAAGCCTAAACTTTCGGCATTCAGAAACTTCACCAGTTTGTTTTCTAGTCTCGGAGATAGTAAATCTATTCTAAAAGACTTAGGACAATTCTGGTGAGGGTTCTACTACCTCAGTCGAAATTCCCTGACCTAAGATTCTATACACAAAAAATCCAGCCTCCTGAGAGACTGGATCGGGAAACATTATGGCAAAAAATCGGGTTCTACATTTCGACTATGCTACTGACCAGATCTGGTATGGTAGCTGTCACTGTTCCTTTCACTGTGTTCGGGTCATCACCGTTCGTGTATGTCACTGTCGGTCCGTAAGGCCATGTCCACGGGTCGGTTCTAAAAGGATTCGGCTGGATCCAAGGTGTGATATTGTCGTTTGATCTCAGACGGAGCTTTATCTCATCGAGTTCGGCAACGATCTCCTTTTTCGATCTGTCAATCTCTTTAAGGATAAGTTCCGTGGCGTTCTCGACAATTGCCTTTATCGCTTTCACATCGTCTGAGTATCTCGACTCGTCAAGGCGCTTTGCCTCGTATTTGGTTATCTCCTTTGCAATGGCTTCACCGAACACTTGTCCGAATAGTTCAATAAGTTCGTTCTTCTCGTTCATTTGATTATACCGGTATGTTTGGATACATATAAACGGATTTGTCTGCAGATTAAGGTGTGTTCAGTTTCTTTCTCCAGAACTTCATGATTGCGGCACGAGTCTTCTTCTTGAACCATCCTTCGGTGAACACGGCTACCTGCCACTGGTTGGGAGGTATCATCCAAGTCTTTCCTATGAGACTCGGTATGTATTCACGGACACCGAACTCGAGGCCTTGTCTTCTCAGTGCCGTTATAAGATACGAATAGTCGAAAGCGTCAATCTCTTTCGTGGTGCCTGTGGTGAAATACTTGGTATATACTGGTCGGTAGATCTTGAAGATCCTGTCCATTATCGCATACCGCATCTTGGGTGGATAATAGTGTATGTTGAAACCGAGAATCCTTCGGCCTTGCTTCGAGTTGAACACACCGAAGAAAATGGTGCATGGTGAAGCATCGTAGTATTCTAGTTTGTCCTTTGTCTTAGGCTCGAAGTACTCGAAAAGTACGAGTTGACCAGGAACAATTCGGTTGTGCGGTGACTGCTGGCAGTTGGCTTCGATTACCTGACGGGCGAACGGATCTCGGTTTACCTTACCGTACATTGGGCTAGACTTAATGTCTTCCATCAATGTATAGTTCGGTCCCGCAGATTTCTTTACCTTGATCTTGACAGGACCAGTCATCTTGCGACCGTGCTTGTTGAGCAATGTGGTCGTGTTAGACTGCTTGGTCTGTTCACCCTGCTCGGCGTTGTCCAGCTCCTCAGCCGCCTGTACCTTCTCGGCTTTTGACTGCTTTGCACCAGCCTTGCGTGCTTTGGATCTACTTCTTGACTGCTCTTTCTTTAACTTCTTGAGTTCTTCCTTGGCAGCCTCGATCTCCTTTTCAAGTTCTTCTATGGATTTCTGTTTCTTAGCCATTAAAAACCGTTGTATCTATGTCTAAGAATATGCCTTTTAATCAAAAGACTTAATCCATTCCAGGACCATCAATGATTACTTGTGCAATCTCTTTAAGGTCTTCTTTGCAGCTAAGCATATCTTCGCCGTCAATCAAGACCTCGAAGTCAATACGGTTGTCGTTGTCGAGTTTCGATGAAAGACTTGTCGAGCCTTTCTTGTGCTTGGGTCTCAACACCTTTACAATGTAACCATCACGCTCGATTATGTAAGAAACCTCACTTGGCAACTTCACATCGTAGAAAATCTTGAACGGTGTCCCGTATTCACGGTTGTTCGTCTCCGACTTCTCGAGTGAGTGTATCCAAATGCCTTCGCCCATTAGTTTCTGAAGTCCCAATGAATAATAGCTACAGAACTCACGAAGACTCATACAGTCATCCTCTGCTGGTTCTCTAACAAGAAGATCCTCAGCTGTGACCAACTGGCCTTCATCGTCATCGCATACATCCGACACAGACAAATCACTTAGACGCACCTTCAAGTGGTCCTTCGAGTATTCACTATAGAAACTGTCAATGTCAATACCAAGAAGCATTGAGCACATTACACGCTGCGTATCCGAGAAGCTTTCGAGATACACATAGTCGAACTGGCGTGACACAATGAAGTCATCTGGGTTGTTCTTAATGTCGTCTACAAGACTTTGATAGAACTCCTCGAACTCCTCATCGAAGTTGCGTTTCTCGATATACCACTCAATGGTGCCTGCTAACAGGAACGACACCGTGGGCTTTCCAGCACCTCTGTGTCCTCTTACACCTATGTATGTCGTTGGTTTATCCATGTTCCAGCCTGTTAAGATTTAGTTTCTTTATGTTTAAGTATTTCCGAGTTTTCAATGATTTCCTGTATGTTTCCAGGTTCTTTGCATGCCACTATCGAGTTCAGTGCGTCTGTGGCGCCATGCAGTGCGTTACGCAGACTGGCCCAAATGAACCCGATGTTGAACGGATCATCTTCGTGCTTGAATTCCACTTCGGGACATACACCGTCTACCTCGAGTGCTTCTTTAGCTCGCTTGATACGAGCACTAAGTTCTATAAGGTTTTCTGTGCGTTTCTCAATATCATCCATACTTTTCAGATTATTGTTCACTCAGCATATCTAGAATAGCGGAAATCCTATCCTTTGGTATATTCATATTCTCTGCGTTTTCCTTCATTGTATTCATGACCTGCTGGAATATCTGACTTACACGAGCTATTGACAAGTCCTCTTGTTCAGCAATCTCTTTGGGTTGCATTGGTCGTGGTAAACCGATACCGAACTTCTCAAGGAATATGCGTCTGTCACGGACGGGGACACCACGCAACAGTTTCTCGAGTAGTTTTCTAACGATCTTGCGGGTGTCCATCTTGTCCAACGACATACCGATCTCGTCTGGTGACTGCAAGAAGTTCTCGAGTGTGGTGTCTGAGTCTTTCGACACAGGACGGTCTATAGATATATAGACATCGGGGTTATACACACCGTTTTCCTTCTTCGACTTCAGACGGACTGAATCGGGTTTATGGACTAGTGTTGCGTTCTTGATTTCTTGAAGTATGCAAGCACGGATCCACATTGTGGCTACTGAATTGAATCGTGCTGAGCAGACATTCTTTGTCACCCAGTTCTTCATGTCACGCTTCGAGTAAAGTTCGCCTTTCTTGAACGAGCGGTTGAGTTTCGAGTTCAGGTCACCGTAGGTTATCACTCGTGACATTGCACCTACGATGTCAAGACCATCAATACACTTTTCTTCTTCTGGTGTGTCGAAGTCTTCTATAGCTTCTTGAAGTTTGGTGTTCAACTTGAACTCGTTTGGTTTGAACTTGTCGAAGGCGATGCACAACCCAAGGTTTCCAGCACCAATCAAGTCCTCGAAGTCAACACCTTTGTTGCGGTACTGCTTGGCAATGTATATAACCGTCTTCGTGTTCATTTCAATAAGTTTCTCTCGGTTCTCTGGGCAGTACTCAATGTTCATGTCGTTGTCGTTACGCTCGTAGACTTTACCAACATCCTCGAAGTAACGGCCTATGTTGCCCGTAAGATCCGTAGGTATCTTTTCCTTTATAGCAAGAATGTCAAGGACAGAAGTCTCGGTCTCGATAGCGAGTTTTATTGAGTTTCGTAACACCATGTCAACATCCGAGTCGGCGATCTGGTTCTTCTGTATCAACTGAAGCATATCTGGCGCCAGTTCATCGAGATTCTCGTTTGTGACCTGTAGATACTGCACAGCAAGGTCATCTTGCGAAAGGACTCGGTCAAGATGCCGTGTGAATGTGTTAATGTTCATATCATTTGCGAAGTATATTCATATATCTATATAGAATCTAAATCATTTTCACGGAATGTTTAGACTTAGAACGGTATCTCGTTGATTTCTGGACTATCTGACACATAATTCTCGTTATTCTCGTCACTTTCCTCGTTGAATCCGTGTTCTTTTATTAGTTCTTCTATAGTTTTCTCTTTCTGTGGCTCAACGAGTATCTCTTCAAGTTCGTCTTCTTCGTTGTCGAACCATGTTTGCTGCGTCTCTTCAGGTTCTGGATCCTTCATGAACTTCAGGAAGTCATCGAGCATAGTACCGTCAATGCATGAGTTCGGGTTGTCAATCTGCTCTTCCTTCTTCTCCCACAGCAGTTCTGCCTTCTCAAGTTTCACTTCGCCTTTCTTGTCTGGTCGTGACACATTGACCAAGCACTTGAACATTGTAGTGAATTGCTTCTCAAGTCGTTCCATTGTGATCTTTGACAGCAAGATCTTGATCTTGTCCGAGGACTCTTGTTCGGCGTATTTCTTGCAGAACTCACTAATGAACTCATACACCTTCGCTTTCTTGCACTTGACACCAGAATATGTCTCGGCGAATGCGTATGTCTCGGTCATAAACTCTTTGATGGGCAAGTCAAGACGGTTCTGGCGTGCGTTGAATATGATGTTGGTAAGTAACTTGATTCGTGATATTGCTGAGAAGTTATAAGCGTTGTTTTTCTTTTTCCTACAGAACTCGAAAATGTCCTTGATTGTGTCAACATCGAACATCTTCTCAAGTGACATGAACAACGGTATAACTTTCGAGAACATTTCTTCGTTCTTGACGGTCATTGTCTTTGCGGCAATGTCTTCTTGCCAGGTGCGGCCTTTCTTGATCTCATACTCACCGTTAATGACTCCTTTATAGATTATCAGACGCTCGGTCGTTATGTTCTCCAACAGTTCCTCTACATGCTTCGTGTTGACCTTTACCTGTGAGTCGTGAGCGTTGTCTATAACGGATTTCAGTGTCAGCATCTCCTCGTTGGACAACTTGAAGACAGGCAAGTTCTTGTCAAGACTGGTGCATAGCATATACCCGTAGCATTCCATTCCTTTCACAAGCACATACAGTTGCTGCACATACTCACGGTATTTCCTCTCGAATATGATAGTTCTGTATGCGATCTCATTAAGGTAGTATTTGTTCTCTACTGTGTTGTATTCAATGTACTTGTTGTTTCGGATAATAGACGACACTAAAGAGTTGTACTTGTACTCGACAGGGTTACGCTCAATCATCTTATTGCACATTTGCAAGATTGACTGGACATCTCGCACCTCGTCTTCGTTCAGTTGCATGTTCAACGGTTTCACATTCTTGTCTATCAGTCGGTTACCGTTGGCGTCATACAGTGCTACAAAGACATTCACGAACAGGTCTCGACTACGGATGCGGTTAGCGAACTGCTCGAGTTCTTGTGGCATCCAGATATCGTCTATATAGATTGCGAAATCGTATTTGTCTAATATATCTACTCCAACGGATAAGTATGTAGAACAGAAAAGAACATCTATATCTCTAATAGACTTTGAGAAATTTATGTCATCGATGAACTTCTCACCGACATTCGACTTCTTGTAGTACTCGAAACGGACATCACGGAACACACCGCAGTCTGGGTCGTTCTCAAGGAAATACCTTACCGCTGCTTCGATCTCCTGCTTGAAAATGGTTCCTCTGTTAGTAGGGAACAGTATGCGTTTTCCGTTCGTGATATCCAGCGCCATTGACCGTGCCATGTGAGCAATCATGTCAAAGGTGGTCTCCGCTTGGTACACACGGATCTCCTTTCTGCGAAGATCGTCTTTCTTCACTCTCAAGTGAACGATATCTGGGAAGAACACAGTCTCACCAATCGGTGTTCCCGACATCATAATGACAGGTATCTCGGTAGATCTAATCATTTCGATTACCTTTGCCATCACGGGTCGGTATTCGGATTGGAAAAGAAGATGGGATTCGTCTATGAAGATATACTCATAGCCAGCGTCTTTCACTTCCATCAGGTTAAGGTTCGAGAACTTGTCAACGGTCATTGCTAGTCCTCGTGCGGCATCTAGTTTGGGTTTCCTATTGCCGTATGACCAGTACCAGTCGGCGGTGTTTTCGACCTTCGACTTAATGGTACTGGTGAACGGCATTACTAACAGAATTTTCTTTCCCTCACGGACAAGTTGCTTGACCATCTCGGTCTTACCCGTGCCTGCACCTGCGTCTATCAACGAGATCATTCCAGCTTTCTCGAGGAGGCTGTATCTTATGTCTCCGAGATATTGGTTCGACTGCAGATGGAAGTCATAAGTGTTTGGCGATTCGTGGATTATGCAAGGATTGTCAAGTTTATATACATTTTGGTCTATAGAGTCGTACAACGACCAGGTGTCTTGCGAGTGGTCAATGTCCATCTTGATCTTGAAACCGTGTTGACTGTTCAGACGGTTGACGGCCCAAGGGTCAACAGGTTTGTTGTAACGCTTCGCCGTCATGCAGTCGGCTTCCAACTCCTTGTCTTTAATGTCTAGTGTGCATATTCGTCTTAGGTATTGGAACGGCTTCTGGACGCTTATGATCTTTCCTGAGACATCTCGGTCACCGTAGATCTGCACCAAGGTGTTTGCAAGACGCCAGCGCTCGAAGTGCTTGTAGTGGAAACGCTTGTGTGTGTCAAACTCAGGATCTCCTGTTGACTTGACATTGATATCCACCTTCGAGTAATCGTCTGGATCATCTGGTGTGAACCACTCGTATCGGGCGAAAATCTCTTTAAGGTCTGGGTGTGTCACCCAGTCAATGTCTGGTGACCCGATATCTTCAACATTGTCGAAGTTCACATAAATGAAGTCCTCGAAGAAATGCGAAGATATCAGCGCTCCTGGGTCGTAAGGTATGAAACCTCCTTGCTGAGGCTTGCACATTGACATATCCATCCACCTCTGTAGATCCTCCTTCTCCTTGCCTATCTGTGGTAACACATTCTGGCAAGCGATATACACAAAAGAGTATTTGTGGCGGAAGTTCGCCATATACTGAAGTCGGCGGACACGCAATGAGCTGTCCTCAGAAGAAATAGAAATCTTAGTGTATATGTGAAGACCCTTTCCAGACGAACTCGTAACGACACCAAGAAACCAGTTGTACTTCTTGAGTCTCTCGAAAAGCAACGGTTTGAGTTGCTTAGTCACCTCAGCATCTTTGATATCCATATCAATCAGCTGGAAACCGTCCCAGTGCATATATCCTTCGTCTCCGACAGGGCGGGTGCCGTTGTCTGACGAGAACACCATCTTACGGTTGGTTTTCTGGACATTGCGGTTCTTCTTGTCAACGATCTCATTCACCAGGTCTTTCAACTGCTTCACATCACCAGTCATTGACTTGACATTTGGAGCAATCGTTATCTTCGACTCGGTCAATCGGACAATGAAACGCTGTCGTTCCTCAGCTGAGCACTTGAGGATATTGTCGTCTGAGAAAGTCTCTTTCACATACTTCTGCTTCCACGAGAGTGTGGAAGGTACGCTCTGCACACGGTATGCTTGCAGAGACTGTTCTAAAGTTAAAGTGTTGTTCGGCATAAATCTGTTAGTAATCAAAGATAAAACGGCTTCTGGAGTATATAGAAAGAACCGTTTCTCTGGTAACCGTTCTGGTTTATTATTTGTGAGATCTACTATGGGAAAGAAGAAAGTTCAAGTACTCACGATAGGTCAAAGCCTCGAGGTGGTGATAGGAGTTCTGACGGAACTCGGGTATGTTTACCTGGGCACATCAGAATTCAAGAAGGGTGGAAACATCGAGCAGACCATGAACAAGAAACCTTATAGGTGCTACCACCTGCGGAGTCGAAGAATAAACTTCAAGACGGTAGAAGAAATAGACATTTGGAACCCTACGGGGAAGGTGTATTGCGAACTAAGATTCGACTGTGAAGGTCTTTCTGACAAGTCTTCGACAACGATTGGAAAGAACCAGTTCAACGGACAAAAAGCGTTTACACTAGCTGAGAAGAACATTATATTGAATAGATAGATAGATATGCATTTAAAGCAATATATAAGCTCAAGACTTTTCGCAGATACCAACGGTATAGACGAAGCCATAAGTTCTGGTAAGAACCACATTCATATCAGTGAAAAGGACAAGTACAAAGACTGGTTGGAACATATCAAGATCAAGACTGGTCTGAAAGAACTACGGACACCAAGTCCTATAACTTGGATTGATGCCGCACCAGGAAACATATACCTTAGTGACCCGTTCCGTAGAGACAGGTCCGGAACACGCATATCTCTAATGACAACCGACCACACGCACTTCTTTACCATTGACTTTGACACGAACGGTAACTTCGTTGAGATACGGCACATAGAACTCGAAAAAGGAAGGGGTTGGTCGAGAGCACCGAAGCCGGATGAAGACTCAACGGATGAGAAGATATATAAACTGAACGAACTAATCGAAAATGACGAGTTTTATGGACCTTTCTAAGTATATACAAGAGGCAATCAGTTCTGGAAAGCACGGTGCATACGGTGTGAGGTTTCCTGACAAACCAACTGACAAGAATGTGAAGGAATGGCTTGAATACAAGGGATATCCCGATCTCACTAAGTGGGAACACCCGACACAGTATATTCTTCAGAAGAAATTCATAGGATTCTATGAAAGTTATATGAATTCTGCAAGTATGTTCATAGGTATTGTGAACGGTGACGGTGTGAAAGAATATAGACTTTACTTCTGGAAGCAGTCTGGTAACTGGAATATGGTATCCATTACACTCGTTGAGATAAAAGGTGGAAAGCTTAATCTTAGAGAGATAGAAATGAACGACCAGAACATGGATGACCTGAAAGAATGGTTAGACAACGGTAGTGGTGTCCGTGAAGCGATAAGTTCTGGAAGAAGTGGTTACAAGCGCATAACGGACGATGAGATAAATGACTATAGACGCACCATTACAGAATTCTGCCAATACCTTGAAGACAATGGATTCAACGAGTTGCAATACGAAGTTTCCACAGTTAACGAACTTTTCAGGAAGCACGGTAAAGAAAAATGCTACACAAGACTTGCTAACGGTGCTGCTGAGCGAGTAATCGCCAACATACCTGGAAAAGACACGGCTGTGTGCGATGTGTATGACATTGTTTTCGGTAAACCGAAGAATGTAAGTGCCATATACAGATTGATGCACGGACTCGTTAAAATGCAGAATTGCGACTTCGGCACGGTAATAGACTATATAAAGAATGCATAATCTAAAGACATACATAGAAGAAGCTATAAGCTCAAGGAGAAACACCTTAAATAATCTGTTCACATCCGAAACCGATATGGATGTGTTCTGTAGAAATCTTGAACATTGCGGAATACAGTGGAATCCGAAAATAGGTAAAAACACTAGGTTGACAATAGGAGTCATCAAAGATGCTGTAATGTACTGGGAAGACGGATATGATACAACTGGTATCGGTGAAAGTACAAGTCTTGTGATATCCACAGAAAACCGTTTCTATATCTTTGACTGGGATTGGGATAAAAGATACAAAACTGGACCAGAATCCGCAGAATACTATGGTGTAAAAGGCGGAAATGTCATAAAGATGACGGATGACCTTGAAAAGGCACTTGAAGAATTGAACAAGGAACTCGGTGATAGATACAAAGAAAACGGATACCTGAAAAGATGACTCTAGAGAAATACATAACCGAAGCCATAAGTTCTAAAAAGAACAGCACACAGGACACATACGACTGGGGTGGTATCGGTTGGGACTGGGACAGTATGGACTTCAAGACCGTATTGGAACAGGCTGGATATACCGAGGTAAGATACACAGGAGCATTATCTTCTATGTTCTCTGGAAAGCACAAAGAATATGCTGTTAGAGAAAAGACAATGTATGGTGCTGATGACATATTCATATCAAACAAGAATGACAGGAAGATATACATACTAGGTTTCAGTCCAAAGACAATAAAACTTACAACCATAGTAGAAATCAGCAACGGTAAATACCACGATAACATGGATATACCGGACCTAAGAGATTATCTAATATACGGATGAATTTAGAAACATACATAACCGAAGCAATAAGCTCAGGAAAGCACGGTGGTTTGTCTCGTGTCACTAACCTCGAGGATTTCAACGAGAAACTGATTGACTCTTTGGCACTTGCGTATGAGTTCGATGAGTTTCCAGGAGATGACCCGAGAAGTGTGTACACCGAGAATCCTTCACTGTTCTTGAGGATACTGTATCACAATATGGGTGAAATAGAAAGTTACTCGAAAAGAGAGTACAAAGACGGTCGCACCCGTTACTATGTCAATGTCCCGAGATACGGCAAGGCTGGAAGTCTGATATGGCACATGGAATTTGACGGTAAACGCTTGATTTCCGCAGAATTGTATTCGTATTATAAGGGAAATGTCAACAAGGAAACGGATGACATGGATGCCGCCGAGGATCTGGTTGACTATCTGAACTGCAGGACATTTGAAGAGAAGAAAAAATGGTTGCTTGCGAATGCCTAATCTAAAGACATACATAGAAGAAGCCATAAGCTCTGGAAAGTCTAAGAGTAGTCTGATTGACATTAATGACATATCAACTCTCGAAGAATTCACCAAGTTCCTTGACCTGTGCGGTTATCACCAGATTGACATGATTAGCTCGAAGGAAATGCTGGATATGTTCGATGCCAAGGAGAATGTATATTGCTTCTATAAGCTAAACAGAAATACACCAATGGATGTCCAGGTATTTGTCGGTGGTCTGTTCTGTGTATATAGATTCCCTCTTGACAAGCACGAAAGATACCTTGAACCAGAATGCTACTGGAACAAGTTGAAATACGGACAGATATCAAGTGGTTCGGTGACACCTCACTACGCAATGAAAATGATTAGAGATTATGCTTGAACTAAGAACATATCTAACTGAGAGACTATCAGACATACAAGCAAAATGGCACCCCGAGGAAGGTCTGTTCACACGAAAAGACCCGAACTATATCGCCAACTACCTGATAAAGCACTCGAAAGACCTAAAACAGGCAATGAACCGACTGACATTCTATATGAACCGTGCTGGTGAGAACCTGTCGAACAAACAAACACTAGAGAAAGCAAAGAAAATAATCCAATCTAAAGTAGAGAATGAGCAATCTTAAAGACTATATCGAAGAAGCTATATCGAGTGGTAAGCACCGTTCTGGTGGTGACTATAACTCGATAAACAAACGGATATGTTTCAGAGATTTCATAGATATTCTAGATGATCTCGGTTACCGTTGCGCTGTACCAGATGGTGCGTATATCAACGAGAGATATACTGTGACAACACTCATAAACCTACTTTATGGTGACCGTGACCAGAAGAGTTACGCTATTCAAGACTTGAAGCATTCCGGGTATCTTAGAGTCGTACTGTATAACGGTAAAGAAAAAGAACCGTTCATCGTATATGAAGTTGACTTTATGAACAAGGGTCGCGCCACAAGACAGATGATTGACAGTGATTACATTGAGATGTATTACAAGTACGGACCGAACACAAGAGATTCAGAAGATATGAGATTGGAAGATCTAATAGAATATATTGGTAATGGTGAGAAATGACTTTGAAAGACTTTATATATGAAGCCATATCGAGTGGTAAGTCTATATTCCACAGAGGCAATATAACCGAGAGATCATCTATAGATGAGGTCATCGAATATCTTGAGGATAGGGGCTATGAAGAGACAATGGATTTTGACATTGATGAGCATTCGTTAAGGAAGAGACAATATGCGATAGAAGACCAGCGTTACAGAGGTATAGTGTATTTCTATATATGCAACGGATCTGGTAAAAGTCGTTACGCATTTATCCTGTTCCAGAACGGTTCAATCACAGCAATAGAGGTACACTCCGCAGACAGACCCAAGGAGAACATAACACCGAAGGAATTGATGGATTATATCAACCAATGAAACTTAAAGATTATATCATAGAAGCTATATCTAGTGGTAAGTACCGTCACGGAAAAGGACTGGTCACCGTTGATACCACTTCGGGTGAGATGATGGGGTTACTCGAGAAATGCGGTATAAACTGGAAACCGTATATGAAGGCTGGTCAGACTATAGACAATGCTTTCGCATTCAAGGTTCTCGATGAATGGAACTACAACTATGATATGGAAGAGGTTGGGGAAGGAAGAACGAGTATCACAGTTTTGGTGATTGTCACGAGAGGTAAATGCTTTGAGTTTTTCTGGGATACATTGATACGCAACAGTAGTGGTCCTGTAACAGGATTGTATTACAAAAAAAGTGGTGGTAGAAAGTTGTTTGTCACTTCGGATCTTGACAAGACCATAGACGAACTTAACAAAGAACTAAGCACCGATCTTTTCTAATGGAACTTAAACGATACATAAGCTCAAGACTTGATGCCTCTGGTATAAAAGAAGCAATATCAAGCCATCGTAACTCTTTGTCAACACATGCCACCGTAGATATGAGGTTGGAAGAATGGGTGGTGTTTCTTAGAGGCACTGTTGGTCTTAAGGAAAATCATTGCCAGTGGCAACCGGCATCCATAAGGAACGGTATAGTATACTGGGGAAAAGAATTTGCAAGAGAATTCGTGATATTCCACCTCGGAGATCGTTCATTCATGATTTATTTCAACAACGGAGAACCGACCGAGGCATTCATGACATCAACCACATACCAATGGAAGAACTATCATTGGCAGGAAAGAGATATTAAGAATATCGTTGCAAAGGTAAACACCTGTCTTGACAACGGTATATTCGAGGCTATAAGCTCTCGCAAGAACTCTAGTGATTTCGACATATCGGCGATAAACAGTAGGCTGATGTATGATGAGTTCGTTACCGTGATAACTAATCTGGGTATCGAGGCCGAGGATCTTGGTGAGATAGACACCTATGTAGAAGCTGCTGAGAGATTCGGTAAAATGCAAGAGACGGGAAAGAAGAAGCTTTGGTATGTTACAAACAAATTCCAGTCACTGGATTGCATAATCCTGTTCGACCCGATCTCGTCTATGATGTATGAGTGTCGTTTTCAGCACAAAAAGCTGATAAAGATAGTGAAACTTGAGGTTTATCCGTATCAGAACTCATACGAATGCTCACACTGTGAGATGTATGACTCAAGCATAATCAAGAAGGGTATAGATAGTATAAAGATATTATTAAAGAACCTTGAATGAAAAATGGAACTAAGAGATTATATATATGAGGCCATAAGTTCTGGTAAACACCGTTATGCAAGGAACATAGATCAAATAGACAAGAACATTGGTCTTGGTGATTTCATCGAAATGCTTAATGAACTCGGGTATATCAACGAGGAAAGCAAACCGAAAATCAAAGATCTGTCACTGTTCGAGAAAGGTCCAGACAGGTATCGTCTGATAAAGATGCCGAGTGGTATTGTCCGTATATGTGTGAAGAACAGTGAAAAGGCAACAGATGTATATATGAGAGTTCTGTTCAAAAGAGACAAATTTGAGGCATCGACATTTGTATTCTTAGATGGTAGTGGTGATGTTGACTCAGAACCCACAGACCTTGAATCACTAACGAAATACATAAACCATTCTGAATGACATTACAGGAGTTTGTCATAGAAGCGATAAGTTCCAAAAGGAACACGGTACAATACAAGTTGACCAAGGACAGCGGAATGCTTGATTTCTTGGAGGCATTCAAGAACGCAGGTGTGGTGATGAAGAGTCTTGGTCCTGAAAAATCGTCCGGAAGAGGAAAGGAGGGGCAATGTTGGATGATCTTGCGGCATGACCTGCAGCAGACTATTGTCCGTCTGTTCTTAGGTGGTAAAGAATATATGATGTTCTTCAACTACAAAGACCAGAAACTCGAGAAGTGCATACGGTATGAAAACCAGAACGGTAGCCATGTATATGGTAAGGGCGACTATAACACCGAGTTGAACATTGAAGAGATATGCGACAAGTTGGGTATGGTGTCTGAAGCAATCAGTTCGGGTGTATCGAGATCTGTAAAAACACACATTGATAAACTTGACACTGGTATGTCTATGAGAGAATTCAGTGACATACTTGGATTACTTCCTATAGACTTCTACGATAACGAGAAAGACCTTAGATTTCCGATTGCTGTAAATCTGTTGAAAGAAGCAATTGAAACGGACAAGATAAGTTGGTGCTATGGTTCGTGTCACACACCATTTATATACATAGCCATTCCGGAAGAGGAATTGGTGTACGACATTGACTTCAACGGAAATCTAGAAAGCAATGCAAGGGGAATTTCCAATATAAGTATTTACAAACTTGGTTCTGGGAACAGTCTTGAATTTGTAGAGAGTTACAAAAAATCAACTAAAGATAAATCACTTGGTTGGTTGAAAATATCGTTGGATGAATGGATCTAAAGAACTATATAGAAGAAGCAATATCCAGCAGAAACAATAGTAAGAAGAATTTCGAGCTCAAGCGGAGTGACAAAGTCGGAGACTGGATACAGAAACTTCGTGACTACGGTCTAAAGGTAGAGGCGAAATCAGAATTCTCCCCCAACCCTGAAGTGGGTACGCTCAGTGTGGTGGACTGTGGTGATGACATTATCATTATATTCATTGCTGGTGGACACGGATTCAAGGAATTCTTCAACAATAGAGGTGAACTGAAAAGTTCGTTCTATACTAAGAATGCGAACATTGTGAACAACATGATTCAGACTCCCAAGTGGTTGTATATAGATGATGATAAATCTATAGATATGGTCAATACACTACTGAACGGTGGTGAGATCAACGAAGCCATATCAAGTCGGAAGAACAGCTCATTCGATGACCTGACCTCGAGAAGTAATATACGAGACTATATCAATGCACTTCGTATGTATGGATTGGAAGTGAAACCTGAGACGAATTTCTGGATACATCCGGAAGAAGGAATAGTATATGTGGTCAACTTCAACGATGGAACCAACTCACTTAGATTCATTGCTGGTGATTACGCATACAAACTTGGTTTCACCGAAGATGGTAAACTTAACACAGCGTATAGATGCGAGGCTAATTACAATTACAGAGGTGCCCCACGCTGGAAAAATGCAGAGTTTGGTAAAACCATAGCCACACTAAACAAAGTCCTCAGAGGCGAAGACATAAACGAAGCCATAAGTTCTCGCAGGAACTCCCGTTACCAGACGGTCAACATTGACATGGACAGGATTGCATTCGCAAAGGCACTTGACGGAGCCGACATAAAAGAGTTCATGACTACAGACACCCACGGTATTGACAATTTCATTATGAAAAGAGCCTCAAAGAAGAACGAGTCCATATATGTCATTGACAGCTGTATGAACCAGATATGTGTAGCACTACCAAGACAATCCGAGGTGTGGCATTTCGGTTTCGCACAAGTCGGAAATCTGTTTGCACCCGACCGTCACGAGGGTGTAGTGTATATTGATGTATATTCGTGGGACTGGAACACCGAACTGTTCAAGCACCGTGACAACTCAGATGTTGTGCGTGAGCGCAACCCAAGACTAATGGACGAACTTGTAAAAGAATTCAACAACTCTATAAACTAATGGACTTACGCAGCTACATAATATCGAAGACTCTAGAAGATTCCTCATGTATATCCGAAGCCGTTGTCAACAGGAACCACATGGGCAATAAGAAATACGGTCTTGACATCGATGACATTGCTGTCGGTGTCGAGATCGAAGAGTTCACCGATATGCTGGACAATATGGGGTTCAAGGAGATTACCAAAGAACAGGTCGGTTTCGGCGTCAATGAAACAATGTTCAGCGAGCGAGGACCGGTGTATAAGATCGTGGCAATAAGTCACAATCCAGTAAGATTAATGGTAAAGGTACCGAAAAGTGAAGACGAGTACTTCCGTATATACTTCAACGAACACACTGGTAAGTTGGAATCTATCCAACGGGTGTGGAAGAACAAGAAAGTTGGTCAGACTAAGTATCTGGCAGCAACCTCAGACATAATAGATCTAATAAGATATCTGAAATGACTTTAGAGAACTACATATCAGAATCCATATCGAGTGGTAGAAACAAAACTAAGTATATTGAGAAAGAAACCGTTTCTCCAGAGAATATCTCAAATATGCAGATAGACGAGTTTGTAGATATACTTGGACATATCCTTGACATTGTACCATTGGAACCTAAGAATGGATATGGTTATAGCACCAAAACACTTGGTAATCACACACCATACGGTGATGTCTTGTATATGCACAACTATATCAAGAAAAACTTCAAAAAAGGTCAGGTCGTATGGCATCATTTCAAAGACAGTAACGACATCGTTGTGGTAAGTCTGAATGCACACAGAATGGGATTGAATAGGGTATTGTCCGACATGTATGTGTTGCACTACGACACCAACGGTTTTATAAAGTATGCCAGTCACTTTATCGAGATTCCTACAAAGATAGTTGACAATAAGGATGGTAGTTATCTTGGTGACTCACACAATCCATTCTCAAACACAATGGATATGCTATCCGATTGTCTTACTAAACTGATCTAACATATCTTACATAATAGCCAAAAGAAAGGCACTTCTCTTTCGAGGAGTGCCTTTTCTGTTGTCTAAGACTTGAATCTCAGGATTAGAACGGGAGGTCATCTCCACCGTTCATTGCCTGGTTGAACGGGTCATTCGGGTCGTTCAGCTGCGAAGGGCCTTCAGCAGGAGCTTCTTTGAGCATCTCTTTTGCGGCCTCTTCGACCTCGTTCACGGTACCGATTGAAGGGTCTTGCATGTTCAAGACAGCCTTGATCCAACGGTCAACACGCTGTTTCAGTTCTTCAGTCCACGGCACATAGCCACACTCTTTCTGCAGGTCGAATGTGTTGTCTTTCATGAACTTGATTGCCTTTGCGTAGCAGTCGCGGATGGCGGGTGTCAACTGGTCAAGTTGTGCCTGCTCCTTGTCCTTTGCGGCCTGCGTCTTAGCCTTCAACAAGGCGTTCTTGTGGTTGTTGTACTCTTCGATGATTTCCAACTCGGCATCGGTGAATAGCTCGGTACCATCGGTGTTGATAATCGGGCGGATGTCCGTTCCGAACTCGCAGAGATCGTAGCTGATTTCACGGAACTTCCTTCTCGGGTTCTGTGGATCGTCCGGACCAGGGGTCACATCCATTTCAAGGACGGGACCGAACAGGTAGTCCATTAGGGCGACTGGTTGCTTCTTCGATTCGGGTGCCGGGTTCATCTTGGCAGTCATCTTGTTGAAGATAACCTTCGGGAGCTTCATAGCCTTGATAGTGCCCTTGAGCTCGGGGTGGTTTTCATCTTCAATGATCTGCACGAGCACCCACTGGGTCTCTGAGCGGTCGAACATTTGCTTGGCCCACTCCTTCTTTGATTCATCCTTCGAGAACCACAACTGCTTCCATGCCTTGAACAACGGGCAGTTCTTGTCACCGTGGACAAGTGCGGACTGCACCTGGAAGAAACCGTTCTCGTCTTTGCACGAGTAGCGAAGGGACTTCACAACCGAGTTCCTCGGATCCAAGGGGTTGTAAAGCACACGCAGGTTGCAGCGGTAGTGACCGTCATCACTCTTCGAGTCGGAAGGTGCGGTTCTGTAGATGTTGGAGTTAGTGTTGGTGTTCTCAACTTCGTGGAACACATTCAAGTCTTGGGGATTCAGCCCCATCATTTCGGACAGAAAATCTTGTTCGTTCATAATGTTACTAGTAATTTTAGGTTTATTTGGACAATTAACTTCGGTAAAACCTCAGTTCTTTGTAGTGTCAATATAATTCCGGTTCTATATAAGTTTAGAAGAAAATTCGTATGGCCATTTCCACACCGATCTCAAGACTATCTGTGTAGTCAAGTGTCGAGATTTTGGACACATTGCCTCCAGATTCATCTGACACCCTAACGATATACTCGTCTGAGCGGTCTTTACCTATATGGTTGCCACTTACAATGGCTTCAACGAAAATCCTTTTACTGTCTCTTAACCATTCAACAGCATCAACAAGTTTGTTAATGTGTGACGGCATACCGTTTCCTTTCAGTCGCATTAGCAGACTAGCAGGACAGTCTACATTGGATATCATATCTTTGTCGGTGTTTTTAAGGCTTTGAAAGAATATTCATATATATTAGCAAGATTTAGCCTGACTGTCTTTCTTTTTCTGCTCGAGCGTTGTGATCTCGTCTTTGATGTACCAGATCGCTTTCTCGAGATCCTCAATGGCCTTGTCAATGTCTTCTTTACCCTCTTCGGACTTCAGTCCATGCCGCCACAGATACTTGATTGCGTTACCAATGGCGAAGTCGTACCATCTGGCAATCGTTATGCACTCTATACCACTTGGGTGACTGCAGTAGTGCTTCGGGTGGTTTACTGGATCTCCTTTTGGTCCGTTGTCTTCTATGATAAACTGTTTCATTTCCTCAGGGACTCCAGGAACCTGGTCAAACTGCCCTGGGAAGCAAGGACCGATTACCGTTTCTTCTGGTTCAAAGATACCTTCTGGTCCTAGTGGTGTGCTTGGACCGAACGGTGTGTGATACAACGGGAACGGTGGTCTTTTTCCTGGTTGCGGGTCTTTCGGGTGCATCGAGTCAGGAAACATTCTCGAGATGCATTCCATAGTCTCTTTCGATGGTACCTCTGGTGGTCCAATCGGTCCAAGACGCTGTGTCGTCTCATCGTATGCTCTGTCCGCCGTGAACGAAGCTGGACCATCAAGTTCGACCTCTTTAAGTTTCATTCCTCTTGTAATGTACTTCAAGAAGTCGGGGTCGGTGATCTCGACAATTCCTTTCTCACCTTTAACAAGGATATTACCGTCTGTGGTGAGCATTACTTTTCTGTTTTCAAGCATATCTATATAGATTATTTACATTTTGTCCCAGAACACCACCAACAGTGCGGTGCATACTGCAAATACGATTGAAAGTATCAGTCGTGATGTGCCGTTGTCGTTTACCTTTCCCTTGTTTTTAACGACAAGACGGATAAGATAGAACTGCTCAAGCAACAGTATCAGCGACACAATGGCCAAGAACATTAGTATGAACTTAACGAATATCATTTCTTCTTTCTTGTTTCTATGTTTCCTATCTCGTATAGTATCGCTGGAGACATTCCAACGAACACCACGACCAGTAATAACAGTATTGTTTCAAAGGTACTCATTACATTAGTTGATTTCCACGACACCGAACTTCTTCTTGAGTTCTACAATGCGGGCGTTGATGTCTTTGTACAGTCCAGAAAGTAGCACGCAGCGGTACTTCTCAGGAGACATTCTGTTGTAACTCTCAATGTATTTCAGGCACTGGTCCTGTGAACCACGGTAGATGATCTGTGGAATAGTGTATGTTCCTTTCTTGTACTGGAAATACACGCAGTACAAACCTGTTTCTTGTTTTGTAGCCATATTCGTATATTAGTTAGGTAATGGTTTTGCGTTGCAAGGAAGGTTCTCTGGATGGTATTCGACAACACCGCGCGGATAGTAACTTTCCGAATAGTCAGTCGAGACCTCAAGAACGGTCTGCCCGTACTGGTTCTTCAATCGGAAGTAACTGGCGTCTCTCAAAGTCCAATCGTCTTCCTCGACCTTTTCTGTTCCTGTCTCAGCATACACAAGCTGAGGCTCGAACTGGTTGCTGATCTCGACACCGTATTTGTTTCCATCGGATAGATAGGCATAACTACGGTATCCATCGTCATGGTCTTCGACAGCAAGATACACATTACCATCAATGATTATGGCATAACCGTCAAGATCAGACCAAGTGTCGTTACGCTCATCGTTCTCGTCAATTCTGAACTCCTGGATGCCCGAGAACCAGTGCATACCATCAGCAATCAAAGGTTTTGCTTCCATAATCTATATCTTGTTTTTGATAATCGGTACATAGTTTCCTGAGTCTCTTACGGTTTGCGGTAAGCAGTGCTCACAATACGGTTCGACCCAACCAGTTGAGCGGTACTTCGCAGGCTTTCCGCACTCGATACATGTTCTGTAAGATATACACTCGTACTTTCGCACAATGTCAAAGACTTCTTTGGGGGCGCAAGCATCGTACCAGCACAACTCACCCCACTTCTCTTTGATCTGCATAATGCGGTATTGTCTAAGATACCTGTTCTTTTTCAGTGCCTGTTTGATCTCCTTGCAGATCTTGATACCGAATGCCGTTCGCCAGCCCGAGTCCATAGCATCGAGTTCGGTGTATGTAGGTATGCAGTGTAAGAAACGCTTTACGGCTTCCCAGACTGACAATGACCAGTATCCGACAGCTTTCATTGGCTTGGTTACCTTGTATTTCGGATGGTTTGCGTTGTAAGTCTCCTCATCGGTCATGTCAAGGTGTATCTTCACAGGGTTTGTCAACACGAATGCCTCATCACGAAGTTTCTTGAGTCGGTCTTCGAGCTTCCAGTCTGTGTAGTGCTTTCCTGAGAAACGGTTCCTTGGATACAGGAACGGGAACCTGATACACAGGATGGTACTTTCGCAGGTCTTGTAGAAGTCGTTAATCAACTTGCGACCACCGAACTTGTGCAAATGCCTGACACCTTTCTTCACTTTGTCAATCACTTCTTTGGCAACGAACAGATCATTGTAGTTTCCAAGTGAATGCCATTTACCAAGACCTTGCTTGTATTCGACCTTAACGGTGTCCGAGATAAAGTATCCGAAGTCTGAAAGACAACGGAACTTCGTGGTCCTCCAACGGTCCCGGTAAAGTTCGGGATAACCGCCTTTCCAGTCACGGCACATCTCACGGTATTTCTCTGCCTCACCGACAGTATAGCATTTGCAGTACTTGTTCCACTTGTCTCGGTGGTTCTTGCGCCACTCGACAGTCCAAGCAAGTGCATTAATGTGCTCTTGGTGAGCGTGGATACGGGTTTCAACGGTTCTCATTTTCTTTATAGAGTTTCTTTTTAAGTTAGTGCCAGACACTGCACACAATCCAGTCGAACATTTTTATCTTCCGACCAAAGTATCTGCAGAAACCACTTTCATTGTTTCTGCAATAGAAACATCTTACATCTCTTGGGTCAAAGTCTAACATTTGATCTTATAAGTTCTCAAGACACGAACATAATCACACGGATGTCCGACATCTTGTAGTCATCGTTGGTGAAATAACTGACATAGGCTTCGATCTCGGCCCAGTTTCGTTCCATATTGACCCAAGCCCACATAAGGTCTTCCATCTCTTCCTTCATCCAGTCTTCATCGTTGTCTTCTTCATTGGCCTTTGCAGCAAGTTCCTTCTTGGCGTTCTTGTCGTTCTCAAGGTGGAACTTGAGCATTGCTTCGATACTGTCAAGACGCTTTGTCATGTCGTCTTTCATCTTGGTGGTGGTGACCTTCTCGATAGACATAAAGAACTTCTGTCGGATCTCCTCAGTCAGTGCCTCGTACTGCGCTGCAGAGATCCAGCAAGCACCGCTAGTGATGAAGTCTTGGTCATCATAGATCATTGCCTCACGAGCAAGCTTAGATATGTCCTCAGGGACACCGCACTGTATGAAACTGCCTGCGTTGTGCCACTTGTAGGCGAAGATGTCACGGACCGAACCGCACTTCTGCAAGCAGTTGTTGTCTTGTGTCACCTTCTTTGCCAACGGTACATACTGCCACTTACCGTCCTTGTATACTTCAATGATTTGGTTGATTGATGTACTCATATATGTTTTTTATCCGATTGTCATATACAATATTCCGTCCATACCCTCGTGGAACTTGAAATCGTCTAAGTCCAAGTAATTATATCCTCCCATGTTGTCATACGCACTTATGCGTAATTCTCTGTTGTTGTCGTATGTCTCCAATTCGGAGACGATCTTCATTAACTTTGACTTGATTTCACTACATTTCGCCATAACTCATAGTTTTGGTTTTACATACACATATTGCAGCTTTCCAGAAAACTTAATGGAAAATCCGTCAGAAAATTCAAATCGGTTCTGGTGTAGTAAAACTCTCACCAGTTCGATTTTTATCTCAGAGATAGTAAATCTATTCTCCAAGACTTTGGATAAATCTGGTGAGGGTTCTTCTACCTCAGTTCGTATTTCTTGATCCAGCTGGTTTACCGATGACCACGAACTCGTACACCCACATGGAGGGGTCGGATTTCAGATAGTCTTCACCATAGATCTCGGAAATCTCTTGGTTGAATTCTTCAAGACTTTCAAAGCCTTCTTTGTGAGCGTCTTCCTCAGTCATCTCAGACAGCTTCTGTGGATAACTGTCAACACACTTCAGCATTATACGATCTGGTCTGGTGGAGCAGACGGCTGCGACATACAATCCGCCACAGATGTCTTTCGATTCTTTTCGGCGGGTGACAGTCTTTTTACCGTCTAGCAGTGCTTGGAACATCTTCTCGTTGAATTTAAGTTCTGGTAGCATATTGCATTTGCTTATAGTTATATTTGAATATAAACGGCTTTCCAAGAACTGTAAACAAAAAACCTCCTCGGGTTAAGACCGTGAGGAGGAAAAAATATAAAAATTATGAAAAAAGGCAGTCTCTAGCTATCTAGAGAACTTTCGCAATCCCATTATCTGGTTCAGTGCGGAGAACGAACCAGTAAGTTTCATTAGTTTTCCTTTGTATGTGAACACCACACCTTCGGCAGCGTTTATAACATTGTCGAGTTCATCCAGACGGGCGATCTGAACTTCAAGCTTAGCCATCTCGTCTTCCGTGGCGTTGCTCTTTATCTCAGAAACAAGTTGCTCGTAGTCCGACTTGAGTTGCGCAGACACCTCAGAAAAGTTACCTGAATTGGTGAATCCTTCAAGGCACTCGATTAGTGTGTTACCGATCTTCATTATGAGCCTATCCAGTGGTTCGATTGTATTTCTTACTATATCCTTGAAATCCACCTGGTCGAGCTTCTTGAGTTCTGAAAGATTCTCAGAATACTTTTTCTTCAACTGGTTAAGACCTATGGATTTGTCACCGTAGAACCAGCGTCTATAGACATCTTCTGGATCCAACCAATCGGGAACGAATTCCAGGAAGCGATTGTGCTTCCATTCGTCTATCGTTGCTGTGGTGCTAAGACCTTCGTCTGAGAACAGCTTGTCAATGTATTTGCAGAACAAGTCGGACATTTTCTTTCCTTGCTCAACCGACTTCACAATCAGATCTGGTCGGGGTTCTGTGCTCTTGAAGCCTTCTGCCGCCTTCTCGATCTCCTTAGGAATACCCTCGTTGGCATCAGTAAGTTGCCACTTCCCCGTAATGTCGTTAAGTGTATATGTACTTGTACCGTGGAACGCCACTCTATCTGAAGAGTATATGATTACATTTGTCTTACCAGCAGATATGCACTCGCAGTTGACAACTACCTTGACACCGTCTTCTGGGTTGAAGAACTTTACCGGTACTCTTTCAAACACCTGCTCTATTACCTTGGCGGCTTTTATGAAGTTCTCAGCAACACCCGGTTTGTCGAAGTATCTTACAGATATCTCCTCGAGTGACATACCGCCTTTCTCAGAGTTGAGATCCGTCTGGTTCCTTATGAACACTGTTTCACCGTTAAGGTCTCTGTAGGCGTTCAGGTTTGTACCGTCAAGCTTCTCTTTCATGTGCTCGATCTTTCCAGAGAACAGGCTTTCGACAAGTTCTTTCAGGTCATCACCCGTGAACTCAGGGAAGTCAATAGGGGTGCTCATGTGACCAGCCAGACCGCCTTCGAGAATCAATTCTCTTAGTATGAACTCTGATAGTCTCTCAGTAACCATCCCCATTATCTGAACTTTTTAGGCCAGTGCTTGCGGTTCTTCGACAACGGGCAGTTGGCAATCATTTGTTGTGAGTTACGCACATCAAGACTCTTCAAGTCCCAGCGTGAAATGTCACCATCATACTTCGACCCGTAGAACATTCTACCTGCAAACTTTATTGAACGGACATCCCAGTCGGATATGTCACCGTTCTGTCCAGTGTACATAGAAGAATAGAACATATTCCTGGTGTTCTCGGCCTTGCTCATGTCCCAGTCGGATATGTCACCGTTCCAGTCACGGAAATTATAGAATAGGTCGGAGAAATCATGTAGTTCACTCACATCTATATAGTTAAGATCGCAACCATAGCCTTCTTGAGCAATGCAGTTACCGATCTCACGGATAAGGTCTGACTTGTCGGTTGGTATGTATGGATCTTTCTTGTGACTAAGTTTGCGCTTCGTGTATGCACCACTTGATATGGCTTCAATCACGAAGTCGGATAGACCTTGGATCTCGTCTTCTTCGTTTATCTTGTTGATTTCTTCCACGAACTTGTCAAACAACTTGTCGGTTCCTTTCGGCATTATGGCCTTGAACGCTTTCTTGTCACCAGCCTTCAAAGCCTCTCTGGCTGCTGTACCACTTACACCTTCGACACGGCCTGTTCCTGTGTAAATGTCGAAACCTTCAGGAAAACCGCCTTGCTCTATATATTTCGGTGTGCTTACCATCCCCTTGTAGTTCTTTATGTTGTCTTCACCGCACAACCACAACTGGGCTTGGTATCCGTTGTCTCTAAGAACCTCGCCGCACTCGACAATGTTCGCTTTTGACACGAAGAATGTGTCTTCTATAAGACCTGGATAGTTCTTCTTGACAATATCGAGTTCTTTCAGTATAAGGTCATCCGGAAACGGGTGGCGACTGTCGAACTTCGTGTTCTTCACCATAAGCACGACCACTGGAAGGCCGTTCTTTTCTCTACCATCAAGAAGCATCTGCAGGTGGCCTTTCGTAAACGGTTGGAACCTACCAACGGTCATGTTTACTTCTTTCATTTACATATATACTATTTTGATATCTCCGCAATCTTCATTGTGTTGGACTGCGGGTCGTTGTTTTTTATTGTCATTGCGTTGTTAAACTTGGTTATAACCGACATGATCTTGTTAAGATCGTTAAGTTCTTTGCAACTTCTGAATACATAGTGCATATCCTGACTCTTCTCGGCGATTATGCAGATCCACTGGCAGTTGCTCTCGACAAGTTCGTCTATATAGAACTTTGTCTGCACGGCACCCGTCAGGTTGATTAGTTTCTGTATGTCAAGGTTGACACTATCCTTACCAGAAAGCTTTATGTAGTCTTGTGTCTTGAGACTTCTGAAAAGTTTGTCAGTCTCGTTCTTTGGCATATCGAATTGCGACACAATACAGTCGAATATCTGTCTGAACACAATGTCTAAGGTTTTATTGTCTTTGAACGACTCTATACCATAGTTCGATATGATATGGTCTCTTATGGCGTCATTCACAATGCCTTTTCCTTTCTCCACCTTGAAGAATGCCTCAGCAAGGTCTTCCGGAATACCGAAAGTCTCTACAAGACCAGCGATGACTTTACGGAACAGATAGCATTCACGACCAGCTGGGTGTGCATTCGGTGTTGTCTTCAACTCAATGCAGTTGTTACCTATGTGTACATCACCAGAACCAAGATCAATTTCAGAAACCTGCTCTTCTGAGTCTGGTCGAACAAACAAGTTAAGTAGATACTCGCCTTTACCGACAGCACCGTGACCACCACGGGTTGTTATGTCGAAAAGTCTTCTTACCATTGCTGGTGACAATCCAGGAAAGTCTCCCTTCTTCGAGAATAAGTCTATTATACTGTTCCCGTTCTTGAAATCCGAGAATGTTGGTAGATTTTCTGAGTTGACTATACATCTACTTATCTCACCTTTACGGTCAGAAAGTATTATCTGCTCAATCAAAGAATCCGTAAGTTTGTATTTTGAAAGATACGCCTTTACTGTCTCCTCACCACTCTTGTCAAGTATGTTTATCACAGCATAGGCATCGTCATCCGTAAGGTTACTATCCCTAAGAAGACCATTGATTCTATCCATGAGAGATTGTTCAATTGACTCTTTGACAAACTCACCTATCGTCTTTGTGTTTTCCATACTGCAATAATAAATATTACGGTTGCACTGGTTCGAGCATATCTTCTGTGAATAATGTCACTGCAAACAGTGTCCCTGACGAGTCTCGGTTAGGATCTTTTACGGTGTATAACAGTGGTTTGTTCTCGACTCCACTGTAGTATATGAGTGATATCTCAAGGTCAACACCCTCAAGCGACTTCAAGAAGTCAATGTCGAATTTCAGCACACCGTTATCCGTGTTGAACACATAGATGTTACCGAACTTGGTATACTCGACATTGGTACTATTCTCAGAGAACCAATCCAGGCTCTTGATACGGACCTTCGTGCCTTTTCTCAGCGATTCACTATTTCTTTTACTACTAACTGGCATGCTCTAAGAATACATAATGGAACCAGTAACCTTCACCGTTTCCGTTCTTTATGTCGGTATCTAGTTGTATAAGGAAGTCTCCTTCTTTCTTTATCACTTCGTATGTATTACCGCAGAATTTCTCCATGTCGTTGTTGAACGAAATGAAGTTCTGTCCGAACCCAAATTTCGGTCCGTAGTAGTACATTCTATCATAGTCAATCAACTGTAGTATATCACTTAATTTCTTGACCCTGACACGGTCACCGATCTTGATTTCTCCACCATCAGTAATCGGTACCCACCACACACTATTTCTTTTACTACTTATCGGCATATTCAGACAAGTTCTAACCAGTTTCTACAGAAAGTCCAATCAATCATATCTTCATCATAATCTCCATCCACTAGGATTCTTCCCATATCGTTATCTTTACATTTTGGTTCTATATAGTCAAAACCACTTACGGTACCAGTATGTCCGCAGAAACGGTACATTGACTTGTTCCAGTACATTTCTTCACCGTTCGGCATTACGGTTTTTCTTTCACCGTTAAGTGACCTTTCTATACCACTACTTGAAAGTATACGGACATGGTCACCGATATTAAGTTCCACCACTGTGTTTCTTCTACTACTTATCGGCATATCACTGTATCTTTCTAAGAACCTTTGAGCACCACACCCATTCATCTAGTTCTCCGCTCGGTTCATCGTCTTTCAATAGCAACTTTCCAAAACTACCACTTACATAATCCACATCGATTATCCTACCAGTCCTACCGCAGCAGTCGAACATTTCTTTGTTCCAGTAAAGTGATTTTCCATCCAGCATTCTCACCTGTTGCTCAATATCAAAACCGGTGTCTTTGAGTTCAATAACCTCCAATATATCGTCTCGGTCAGCCACACGGACATGGTCACCGATACGCAGATCCCATGTCTTGACACCTTGCATTTCTTTACTATTTCCTTTGCTACTTATCGCCATATTCGACTATAGATTCAAACATTTCATTGACAAACCGGGTGTTGAACAGTAATGACTGGTCCATCTCGAATCCTTTTATATACTCCATAAGGTATACTGTATCACCAAAACTATCTGTTTTGACACTCGACACCTCAAGGACTTTCCCAAGAAGTGGTTTCATTTCTACCGTGAACAGATAGTTTCTGTTTATGTCAAGGATCTTGTCACCATAATCATCGGCAGATAGTGAATTGAACCAGTCAATGTCTTTTACTTTGACCCGGTCGCCTATGTTGAGCACCGAGTCTCGTTCAACAGGTATACCGTAATTGTTTCTTCTACTACAGATAGCCATTTCAAATCAGATTATGTAATACATATTAGGTAAGAACCACCAATGGTTACCGTTTGGGCAGATAACCTCAACCGTTTTGTCTTCAAAGTCTTCACCGATTACCTCGAATCTATTTCCACAGCACTCACTAATTAGTTGGTTGTCAACACGCAATTTGTTACCATCGTGCCATACATAGTTGTAACCCTTAATCATTCCACGCATATCCTCCTCATCAACTATCTGGATACGGTCACCGATCTCGGCGACAATACCGTTAACTAAGTTTCTTCTACTGCAGATAGCCATTTCGTTTCGTGTTTGTATATAGATATAAGAAACTTAAGAAAACTTAAGTCAATCATAGAAAAGCATGTCGTTGGTGAATATAAACTGCTCGATGTCGAGCAGCTCATCGTCCGCACCCTTCACTTCGTAGTTCGGTCCATCATCATCGTAGATGACATCCACAATCATAACTCGTTTACCAAGATACCGTTTCATATCTTCGGTGAACACCGTGCTCCTGTCCTTGTTCGGCCACTTCTCGATACCGTTGCTGAGATTCTGGAACTCACCAGTGTATTCTGGTAAACTGTCGTACCATCTCTGGTCACCGACACGGACTATGTCACCGACATTTAGATCGGTCTCGACCTCTAAACGGTTTCTTTTACTAGATATCGCCATTTTATACTATTTTTACCATACACATTGGAAACCAGTATCCCTCACTTATAAGTACAGTGTCATCATTGTCATCACTTTCAAGGACATTGTATGTCCCACCGCAGCACATAAGCATACCATCAGATATTAGGAGATTACCTTCACCGATCTTGAACTGCCAACCAGTACTAAGTCTTTTACTAAGTCTTTCTCCCAACATTCCAAGTATATTGCTTCTATCTAGTACCTTGACAATATCCCCTTTCTTCGGTAAATCGTAACTGTTCTTGTGTGAGCTTACTGGCATAGTTCAACCATTTCCACAGGGATCCAGTAATTCGCTGGTGACACTATTATGCTATCGCACACAAACATGTTACCGTAACTGGTATTGATAACCGATAACTCCTTACCACAGAGATTGTCCATCATTATAGTTGATATGTGTATATCTCCCAAATAACCAGACTCATCAACCATTGACATGACCTTATCTCTGTCAAGAACTCTGACTCTGTCACCGATCTTTGGTTTAATGGTTACACTATTACTTCGTGAACTTACTGGCATTTCCGTGTTTATTACAAATAGATATAAAAGATATCGGAATAACTTAAGTCCGAAAAAAAACGGCACCCCTTTGCAGGAGCACCGTTATAGAGATTACTGTTAAGATCTCGGATTACTTTGAGCCCACAGAATAGATCTTGAACTTGTTTCCTTTTCTGTCCATCTTAAGCCAGTCAATACCACCATCGTCCCAGTACTGCTTGATTGCCTCTTCGAGGTCTTCACAGTCAATGTCATCTAGTTGCTTGCATTGGAACTCGATGTCGTTTGTAACGATGAAGTCGCCGTTGTTTATAGCTTTCTCGATATCTATGACCGTCTTGGCTTTTGACGGGTCGAACTTTTCTCTTAGGGTCTCGTTCAGATATTCTACAAGATTCATTTCTTCTTTAATGTTTTTTCAAACTTGTCCATGATATCCAAGTACTCTATGGGTGCACCATTAACTACACTTGCAATAGTCTTGCCAGTTGTTGGATTAAATAATGTTATATCTTTTAATTTCTTGGTGTTGGTGTCGAAAATGATCTCCATCTCAACACTCTTATTAGCCATTGCAAACATTACTGTCTCGTCTGCGATTATTGAACTTTTCGTTACAAAGTATTCTCCTGGTTCTGTTGCCTTTGCACCAACCAAGATGTTCTTCATACCGATCTTGTCCAACCAAGCCTCGACACTATCCAGTGTGATCTCCTTAGTGTTGTTGGCGCCACTTGATATGGCTTCTTCTATATAGTCTTTAAGATTCATTTCTTCATCAACCTTTCAAATTCTTTCATTGTATCCAACGCCGTGAACATGTCTTTCGAGTCACTTATGGTCTTTCTTTCTGTGTATGTCGTTTTTCTTCTATCCTCGTACAACCCAATTGAAAGAAAGCTTCCTTTTGGACTATCCGTTCCGAACCATGTGTCTAGGACATATATCTTACCAGATCTTCTTATCTTGGCTCTGACAACTATGTTTCCCGTTTCCTCATCCACATACAACTCATATCCTGGTTCTTGTTGGATATTAACATTTTTCAATCCCAGACTCCTCAACCACTCGCATATACCGTCAATCGTGAAGTCGGCTTTGTAACTGACACCACTTTTGCCCGAGCTGATTGCTTCGTTTATGCTATAAGCATCTGTGAGCAATTGCGAACTTATATATTGCTTAAGACTACACATTCTCGTCAATGAACTCTATTATGTTTTTCGTTAACTCGTCTTGGTTGTCGTTCCAACCAGTGAAAACGGGGAACGGGTTCTTGTTATCCGTTATGTCGAGTAACCGTGTGTAAGTGAACGAACCAGTCTTGAAGTTACCCCAGTATGTTCTGTTGTCCTTTCCTATGAACTTCAGTTCAATGTTCATTCCCTGACCCAGTTTCGTAGGTGCAATGGAATAGTCGGGTTTGGACTTGGATATCTTTGCTGGTATTCTTGCAACTTGTTTGAAACCAAGACCTTCCAACCAATCAGTTATCTTTTCTGGTTCATTAAGGTCTAGATCGAAAGGCAAACTGTTCCGTTTTGAACTGATTGCCTCGTTCACCGTTTCGGCAATGTCTTCTTTACTCAGTTTGTGACCATCTTCTGCGGCCTGCAGCATTATGTCAATGAGTTTCACAGCCCGTTCAAGACTTACGATTATATCAACACCCCTGGGGTTCGGGTCGTATAGTGTTGAATCTATCATGTCTGGTCGTATTTTCACATACTGACCCCAATAGTTCGTTACTATGACCCACCTTTCATTAGGTCTGTTTGTCCAGGGACCGGCAAGATATGTAAGTTGGTTATTTGTATTAGGTTTGATTAGTGAATGCGTCTCAGACCAATACCTACCAGTTATACCCAACGACTCAAGATAATCCACTATCTCTTTTAACGAGCTACCGGACTGTATCTGATGGTTCCGTGTTCTGGTCTTTCCAGAACTGATTGCCTCACTTATGTATTTCTCTAGAGTCATATTCAGCCGTTGAATTTTCCTGTCAATATCTCTTCAGTATAAGATAATGCGGTTTCGATATCTTTTTCTTGCTGAGAGTCGTATATGTCTTTACCACTCGAGGTAATGTTCTTTCTTTCGGATATGATTACCCAGAAAAGTTTCTTGTCAACAGCAGCGAACTCCATTCTTATCTGGTATATTAGGTTGTTTAGGTATGCTCGTATGATTATCATATCCTCATACCAAGTCGTGTAATACTGCGGTTTCTTCGGTTTCTCATCGAAGTGGTCTGTGTATTGACAACCTAAAGACTCGATCCAGTCAACCATATCGTTGAAGTTACCTGGATATTCGTATTTGCCGTGTTTTCCTGAGCTTATGGCTTCAATAGTCAGTTTGACACCACTTACTTCATCTTCAATGTCTCGTATGTCGGATTCTCTAAGACGCTTGTCAGGGTTCTCGAGCATACGGGCAATGCAACGGATACCGACCTTGAAGTTCGCTGTTATCGAAGTCTTGCTTTTTGCGTATTGTATATCACACCAGTCATTACCATTCAGTGAGATTGTCACTTCTTGCCCGAACTGGTTGAACACCACGATCCATTTTGGTTTCGATGACTGAGTATATACTATATATACGATCTTTCCTCTGACGGGTGACTTGTCTGGTACGGCACCGATATAGTTCTCTCGTCCTATAGCATTCCACTCGTCAAGCCAAGTTACAATATCTTGTAATTCGTTTGTCTCAGGTATGTATAACTTACTGGTACGACCACTTCTTCCAGAACTTATAGCCTCACTTATACAGGAGGTATCTGCGAGCAATTGTGAGCTTATAAAGTCCTTTAGATTCATTAGATATCAATCAGTGTATTCGGTTCTTCAATGATTTGTCTTGCATAGTCAACGGCATCGTCAAAGTCAATCGTTTCTCCTTTGTAGACACGGCCTTCTATACTAATGTCGCATTTTCTATTATTAGTGAATATTGTCAATATCTGGTGGTAATTCTGTATTGTCGTTCCGATTACCTGGACCCAGAATGTGTCTGGTTGTCCGTTTTGACACGGTCCTATCTCATACATCACACCACCAGGACTTGGATATATCATTGATGCATCGAAATGTCTTCCTTTGGTCACACCCAATCCCCTTATCCATTTGACAAGTTCTTCTACGGATACTCCGAACTTTGGGTAATGACCCCGTCTGTATTTTCCTGAGCTGATTGCTTCGTTTATACCAAGGAATACATTCTCCGGAACAAGTTCATTCGGGTTCTCAATCATTCGTTCAACTGCTCTGACACCGTTCTCGAAGCTTATCTTGTGCTCTTGACCATTCTGTGTGTAGAATGTATTGTCATTCGTGTGCAACACCACTCGCTGAATTGTCCTACGACCGTCTTTCTTCACATTGATACATACAGATACCCACGAGTGTCCTGGTGTGTCACAGGGACCTATCTGGTATACTATGTCTCCCGGATCAGCAATGAATGTCCTTTCGTTCTTCTTGTAGTATTCCCAATCTTTACCTTCAACACCGTTGTTTTCCAGCCATTTGACAATATCTTCGACAGAACATCCTTTTGACGGAGCATATTTACCATGTTTTCCTGAGCTGATTGCTTCGTTTATACTCCCGTTGGTTGCAAGACTGTATATCTTGTAGAAGAACATCTCGTTCTGGGCACGGTCACCACCATTATAGTGTGTCGGTGGTTCTCCTTCTTCTTCCATACGCATAGGATATGTGAATCCACTAGGAGATATCCTGAATATGAAACCGATCTCACTATGTTGCTTTGTTTCTGGAAACAGCACAACAAAGTTCTGTCCATTGTTTGTGAAGAAGTGGTTTATCTTGAACTTCGATGGTGATTTCAGCATCGGTACACCGATGTTCTCGAGCCAACTCATAATGTCTTCTAGTTGTAGGCTTTCTGGCATTGATGCGGCACCCTTGCTTCGCATTCTACCAGAGCTAATGGCTTCTTGTATGTATTTCTTTAGATTCATTTGTCAAGTTCCGTTTCTATCAATTCGAGAATTTCTTCTGTGGAAGCACCACGACCGTATCTACCAAGACCCGGATTGTTGCTGTTCTTCAGTTTCTTACTGTTGTCTTTCCAGTATTTCCCAACCTCTACGAGATATCCATCTTCATCAAAGTCAAGAACGATATAGTGCCATAGGTCTGGGAATATAAATATTCTCTTGTTTCCTGTGACATTTGACTTGTCGGTTGACATCCACAGACCTGAGAAGTTGACATTCTTTGGAAGTCCACCAGGTTTTGGTTTGTCAATGGTTTTCAGATATTCACCACCATCTTCCCAACTATAGTATGTACTTCCAGAAAGTGCGGACTCGATATCTTTGTATGTGCCATATCTACCAGCTGAGATCCTTTTTGTTTTACCTGAGTTGCTTCCAGAGCTTATTGCTTCGTCTATATAATCTCTTAAGTTCATATTCTTATCCGTTTCTTTGGGTTTGAGATCATCTCCTTCATTATCTCGATTGCTTTCTCATTGCTTATGTCTTCCACATCAATGTCCTGTGTGTGCAATCTGGCACTCTTTTTGGAACCGTTCAACCACATACATACTTCTTGCGTCCACTCAGTACCAAAACCATATAGGTTGTTGTATAGTGCAACCCAGTGTGTGTCCTTCATTCTACTGCAAGGACCGACAAAATACACCAGTTCACCGGGTTGAACAGGTGGTTCCGAATCTCCTATGACATTACCATATCTGTAACCGTCAATGCCAAGACTGTTGAACCAGTTTACAAAATCCTCAACGGTGCCGTTAGAATCTGGTTCGTGTATGCGGTACTTTCCTGAGCTGATTGCTTCTTGTATATAGTCTGTGAGTCTCATCTATCTATAATATCAACTATTTCTTGTGCTAGTTGCTCGTAGTATTTCTTTCCAGAAATGTATTTCCCTTTGAAGTTGTATCGTGTGCATTCAAAGAACACACAAGTATACGGGTCATATTCAATACTATACACATAGTCACTTGTCACAATGAATATCATAACCTCATGGGTGATGTTCTTTAGTCCGCAGAACACAGGCTTTTTGCCTTTTGAATATCTGATCTCTATTCCTTCCCAGTGTCCGTATCTGACACAGTGCAATATCTGGTTAGCGGCGACAAAACTATATTTGTCAACATTTACAGAAGCATCTATGTAGTCATACATATCGTTGAAGTTTGTATTGGTCAGGAACTCAACGGCATCTTTCTTTGAGTTGTGTCTGGAACTGATTGCTTCTTCTATATGTTGTCTTAAGCTAGGCATTTCTCAATGAAACTTAGTTTTTTGATTAGACTTAAATTGTTCATTATGCTATATAAACCCTTATATGCGAATATCTCGATAAGTTTCTCTGTGTTCTTGTCGAACAGCAACTCAAACCAGTACTCGTTACCATCGTAAGGTATGAACAATTTTATTACCGAGGCATCATAACCCTTGTCATAGTCACCGAACACAACTGGTTTATCTCTGTGTTTCCTCGTTGTATATCCGAAGTCGTTTGTGAACTCGCAACCGCAGTTTATCAACCAGTTTAGAATACTAGCAAATGTGTCATCGGCAAGATCTTTGGAACGGAACTTGCCTGAGCTTATGGCCTCGGTTATGTCTGAGGCATCTGCGAACAGTTGTGAGCTTATATAGTCTTTCAATTTCATACTCTCTCCAATAGGTCTATGTGCCACGACCAGTGATATTTGTCTCCCTTAAACATTACTGTTATACCATCAACACTTGCCATATCTATGATATGGTTCTCACCGCACATATCTAGCATACCATCCGTTACCCATATATATGTCATACCAGCACCTTTGAGATCGAAATAGTATGCAAGTTGGTTTCCGTTTGCCTTCTTGCATATACTTTCTATATCTTTTCTGCTTTTGACACGGACTTTGTCACCAGCCTTGAGCTCGTACGGTTCAATGGCATTACTGTTCCTTTTTGAACTTATGGCTTCACTTATATATTCTTTCAAAGAAGGCATTGTCTTATAAAGTCTATTATTTCATCGTTTGTACTACCGACCATTGTTGTGAAACCTTCTCTGTTTACGAATATCTTACTTGGTTCTTTTTCACCATCGTGGTACACCATGTCAAAGTTGTATATATTGTTTCCGTCTTTGCACAAGAATAGGTCTATGTCGGGGCATTGGTAGTACGGACTTTTACCAGCCCAGAACACTGGTCCATTCATTATCTCGTGGTCTCTAAGAGATCTTATCTCTTTGTTGTTCAAGCGTCTTACACCAAGATCCGTAAGCCATTTAACCACACTATCAAACGACAGGTTATCTGGTCCTTTTGATCTGCGGAATTTACCTGAGCTAATTGCTTCTGATATGTATTTCTTTAGATCCATAGCGTTATCTTACATTGTATCCGTGGTCTGACAGTATAGGTCGTGCAAGGTCGTTAATCAAGCAGTCATCAACCGTGGTTGAATACTTGGTTGCTTCCATTGCGACACGCTTACCATCAAGATATGAGTTGAACAACTTGAAATATCCTATTCTCACAGGATATGGGTGTATCTCGACAGAAACACCGCAATCCGTGGAATAGTCATCGTTGTATGCTTCGACAGAACCTCCCAACGGTGTGGTGAAGTCGTATAACCAGTTTGTCGGTTTCAACTTACCAATCGGATCCTCGGTTCTTGGTTTGTTCACATATACCGTGAGATCACTTGTAAAGTTGCTCTTCTTCCAACGACAGCAGATTATTAGATTTTTCCAATCGGTTGAGGATATCTCGACAGGAACTTGCATTTCACCGAAACCAATCGTTGCAACTCCTTTGACAGACTCAATCCTAACACCTCTTACAGTCTCAACGGTCTTAACCAGTTTCATACCACAGTCAACCGATAACTCACCAGCTACGGCGATTGTGTTCAGAATGGTGTCGGATTCACCAGTGTTCTTGTCTATATCTATATACTTCGACAGTTCTATACCAGAAGGAATTGACACTTGCAAGATCATTGTACCGTCCTCACCGCAATACGGCTTCTGGTATTTTACCACATCGTTAGCTGACTTACCGAAATACTGGTTCCTTGTTACAACAGCGGCACCTTGGTTCGTCTGCTTTTCTAGTATTTCTATAGTGTTAGACATTCCGAGTCTTATAGAGTCACTGTCGAATATGTTGTAAAGGTTCGTTGCAGCGAATGTCGGTTCTTCTGTCTGACCGTAACCCGACTGCCTTACCTGCTCGTTCTCTTCAATACCTTTCCACATATCCATATACTGGTTCTCGACAAGTGTGTCTATCAGACCCTCGTAAGAACCGTGTGAAACATTGTCTTTCTCGTTGTATTTCACAAGTGCGAGTTTCCAAGTCGTTGAGCGCCACATTAGACCTTCGTTCTTCTCGTCATAGGCTGAGTTGACTTCGTACATACGCTTCATCATAGGGACATAGATCAGGTCACGCTGTTTCGGGAAAGCTGTGTCACCGAAAGCACTTGCGAATGCTGTCTTTGACATCTCTACTTCCCAGTCATTGTCCCAGTCGAAATCGAACTCGGTCATTTGCGGGCGAGAACTCGGTAACGCTCCGTCCTCACACATTAGCTTGATATACTTGACGGATTCGACAGAGTGTAGTATGTACTCTTTGAATGTCCAGTCAGCTGTATCAGCATCTGGAAGAACTCTAAAGTAATAGGCTGGAATCCCCAGCATACATATCACTGTATCAGACAACTGCTGCTGAAGTGCGAGAGCACAGTCAAGGTTGGCATACGGGTCGAATAGGTTTGGGTTACCGCAGAAGTCAACCAAGAACTGGTTCTGACTATCCAAGCATATCGAATAGCATTCTGTAGCTAGTCCACCGATTTTCAGCACACCAACTGACGAGAATATCAATATCCTGAGATAATAGTCCGACTCGATTGATCTTGCAATCATTTGATACTGCTGGTATGTGACCCATTCGGTCCAGCACACAGAGTCGGTACTCCACGAATACATAGAAAGAGCCGTTACATCTTTACCGTCAGCATCTGTAAGAACTATGTCGGCATACCGTATCGGTACAGAAAGTTGTATAATTCTTCGTATGGCGCACGGTGATATGGCCGCAGTGGGCTGTGTCACCACATGCTGCTGAGCAATGGTGCGTATACCAGTGGTCTGGAGACCTGTTGACACTGCGATTCTTTCCATTATGTTGCAGAACTTGTTCTACTTGGTAGGCTGTTAGCACGGTTCTTTATGTATCCGAGTGCTTCGGAATGACTCGATATGGTGCGCCAGCGTGCTGAATTGGACTTAACGACACCCGTGCCCTCCTTCGTGTTGTATTTTATGAGGAACGCTGCAGAAGCAGACAGACCTGTCTTTGGGTTTGAATATGTCACATTCACCGTGACATCACTTCCGAAGTCGAACACATCAACCGAATAGTTTCTTCCTAATTGACCAGCCAGTTGAGACTTTAGTGTCGGACCAAGCGAGAACTGTGCTCCTGGATCTTGTCCTTTTCCGAAGAAACCGAGATTCTCACGACCACGAGGCTGTGTGTTACCGTATAGTCTTGGATCCGATGCGACTTCAAGCAACTGGTTTGGTTCTGTCAAATCATCAAGAACCAGTATGGTGTCGTAGTTTTCGTAATCAGTAATCATAGTAGCTAAATAATAATAGTCTGATAGCAACAAAAAAACCATTCTCCAGATTTCCTGAATTGTGGAGAATGGTTTAAGTATGGTATTACTATACCTTATAAGATCACTTCATAAACGGGTTGACATACTCCTTGCCAATCACATAGTCTGCAGAATCCTCAGTTGAGCGAGGACTTTCGACCATCTGATACATACGGAATATACCGTGGTCCTTGAACGACTTGACAAGTTCGTTCCAGGTGGCGCGGATGCCTTCTGCCTTCTTTCTAATCATTTCCTCACCGACTGAGCGGTCACGCTTCTGGTCGTTGCGGATAGATCTTTCAATCGAGCAGTCAAGGTAGATCACAGTTACCACACTTCCCATTTCACGAGCGATCTCAGAGATGGCGTCAATCTTCTCAATGTCATCACCTGTGATTGCCACTGCGACATCGGTTGGTGAGACGAATTCTGAGTCTTCGATTTCACGGATACCTCTGAGCTTTGCCTGGAAGTCCTTCTTGTATTGTGCTTTACTGATTGAACGGCGAGAGAAGTCACTTGCGAACACCGAAGCGAAATACTCCTTCTGGAATGCACGCTGGAACTCGGTAATAACTTGGTCTTTGTGTGCTTCGTCTGCGTTCTCATATCTCGTTATCCACGACTTGCAGAAACCGTAGTCAATAGAACTTAGATCCGTGTGCGGTGAACCGCCTTTGTCGGATGCCTCGTCCATAGCGGCCTGTGTCTCGTCAATGAGCTTCTTGAACTGCTGCTTCTTAGTGCCATCGTTTGCACTCCACGAGTTACAGGACAGTAATATGTTCATTGCCAACTCGTTGCAAGAGTTCAACTGCTCAACCTTCAAGTTGTTGTCCGAGTCAAGTTTACGACTTTGTATTTCTCGTTTCAAGAGTCTTGACAGACCACCGTTGTTCATAAATGTGGTCTTTCCTGCGGCTGGGTTACCCATTAGGACAACCACCTGAGGCTGCAAGTCCTGCTTGAACTCCAAAACAACATTCTCGTTTAGATATTCTGATAATTGTTTCATTTATGTTACTTGTAGTTTTTATCACTTTTCGACACCGATACTCGAAAGAATGTCTTCCAGATCGTTGAAGTTCTTTGTATTGTGTTTGGGATATCCACCGAATCCACCGTTACCGTATAGTTTCTCTGCGGTAAAGTAGTCGCAGACACCATTCTGACCGAAGTGCATCATGACAACCGTTATGACATTCGGTACTGTACCTGGAAATTCACCAGAAACCATGATTACCTTTTTGTTACTATGGTAAGCATCGGGTCCGTACATGTAACGGTTCTCCATATTCAGACCACCACCGTTTTGCTGGGTGAATATAAAGAACTTGTAACTGTCATCAACGGCGTGGAAATTGTATTCACCGTCTTCGGTCTTCCAGTTACCGTGTGATTCTATATCTTCTACAGGTCTGAACTTCTTGTTCTTTTCCAGTATTTTGAGCATCTCATTGTACTTCGGTGCTTTACCGTTGAAACCTTCGTTTAGATATTCTGGTATTGTCTGCATTGGTTTGCACTGTTTTTCTACACTATATAATAAATGGCCTACGGCAATCCAGACTAAAACTGGCCGTTGATGACATCTTCGACATCTTCTTGAGTGAACTTGAAGTCTTCGATCTTACCGTTCTCGTCAATGTCCAGAATTATATAATCACCATAACCGAAGTCGCCAGGGGCTAAGCAGTTCGGTACATACGACTCGACACGCTCAATAATGTTGTGGTCTTTTGTCATTAGAGTATATACACCCTCATCACATACCTTGTAATGTACTCGTGCCGTTGTTCCCTTAGGCCAGCCGACAATCATACCTTTGTCAACATCTATAGTTATCTGCCATCTCCAGTCATCGTTCACATTCACAGCAAACGGCATCTTTGGAGATTCATTGGTACATTCATAAAGGTCAACATCGTCTTCGCCGTTTACCTCGGCATCGTTCCAGTATCTCACATGGGCATCAACCTGCAAGAACTTGATCTCGAACTCTTTCTCAACTTTTAGTATGGCTTTCATATTTGTAATGTGTTTGTTTTCTAAGACTTAAAACAGGTCAAGTAAAGACATTTGCACCGAACCGTCAAGTCGAAGTTCGGGCATACCGATTGCAGTAATGATTCTGTTCAACGGCTCTAGAACCATCTGCCTAAACTGCTCGTCACGGGCTATGGGTGCGTATTTGTCTGCCCAGTCTGGATATTCACCGGCAGGATATGCGAAGAATTCCACAGTTTGACTGCCTCCCAACCTACGCATCTTGTACCATTTCACTTTACCTGTCTTCAACGGGTCACCAGGAAGGTTGTACTTTGAACGCAACCAGTTGTAGTTTCCTGCAGCACGGACTTGATATGGTGTTCCTTTCTCGCATTCTAGGGTATTTCCCGAGTCATCAATTATATACTTAGAATAGTTCGACAGACCAACGGTTCCACAGATCTCGTCAATCGGTGCCTTGTAGAACTTATCTTTGTATTCCTGCACAAGAATGTTCAGTCGGTGTATCAGGTGCTCATCTGTCGAGTTCTCTAGCATAAACCTTACAATATCTTTCAACGACTCACGGGACATCTCGGGATAGCTTGACTTCACCATCTCAAGACCTTTGACTTTCAGAGGCAGTTCATCAGAATCATAGAATTTGCCGTCCTTCCACAGCAAGATCTGAGCATATCTCTTTTTGACATTCAACCACACGCCAGATTTAGCTACCGTCTCCAACTCGAAGTTCTGTATGGACTTGGCATGACGCTTCGAGAAATACTCGTCCATGTATTGTCTATTATGTTCATTTAGAAAATCCAGATTAACATTTAGAACAAACTTGAGCTTCTCCTCGTCTGTCCACTGGTCGGAACCGATACAGGTCTTCATAAGGGATTCATACTCCATGTATAGAGAATCGGTATTATGCACAAGAATTCCGTTTGCGAAGAAGCAGTGACAATCTGGATCTTCCGTATCCACTTCTATGTCATAGACATACTCGTCTTCAAAGTATCCGAGGAACTCGACACTTTCTATTTCCTCTATTGATATTTCTTCAATCATAGTTTTATGTTTAGTTTTTTGGTTATAAATTCGTATTCATCAAAATCTCCATTATTAACATCAAGTTCCCAAATGACAAATGTATTTATACCAAACTCGTTTTGAAGTAGTTTGTATCTTCTTGAGTCCTTTTCTCTTAATTCCTTTGCTGTCTTTGATCTATCGAATGGGTTACATCTACAATCATCTTCAAAAATTCTTGGGTCACCATGGAATATACTACCGTTGAACTCTATACATATATTGAGTTCTTCTATAAAGTAATCCATGTGTATGTCTATACCGTTATAATCTACACAATACTCACCACCCTTTGTTGCGTATTTCGTTGTGTATTTTGGACAAAGATATTTATCAAGTCTTCTAAATACCTGTTGTGATTGCTTTGACCATCCATGCAATCTATTGTTTATGAATTTTTCCCATCGTATTCTACCATCCTCCACACCATATAGTTCAATATATTTGTCAAGTGATATTACTTTAGATCGGTTTATTTCTCTTGCTTTTTCTTCTCCATATTTTTCAACCATGTAATCCCAAGACTTTGTTATGTGCTGCTTGTTGACATAACTTTCATATCTTTCTAGTCCCTCTTTATCACCATATTTTGATATTAGATTCTTCTTAGTTACAGCTCTTGACTTGTTGTATTCTTTGAATTGTTCTTCTGTCCAGCCATATTTCTTTTTCTTGTACTCGAATGTGTTTGATACGGATTGTTTTTTACAGTAATCATTCCATCTTTCCAATCCTTCTTCCTTACCGTATTTGGATATCATCTTCTCTTTTGTCATTGCATACCCACTTCTGACACCAAGATATACATCTTCCGGAATATCAAATGCAAACTTTGTTGGTTCACACATTACATTGAATATTCTACTTAAGTTCTTTATATCTGGAAATCTTTCTAACAAACACTTCTCGCAAACTAATAGATGATACTCTGTTCCATCCACTAACTTCTTTGTCAAGAAAGACTTTCCGTGTATCTTTACACCACCACCGATTTTCTCTTCAGCACAAGAATCCACATAGTATATTTCCCCACCACAGCACTTGCACTTTGTACGGGTTGGATAGAATCTATCAAGAATCAAAGAGAATTTTTCCTTAAGTATGTTATCTTCCATTTCTTATACATTGTATTTGCATAAATAATAATTTACGGTGATACATTCTAAAGAATGGTAATCAACTTATCCGTACTAAGTATCTCAGATGGTTTACATTCTGTCCTCTTTCCATTTCTTAGAACGATTATCGAGTGGTCGTTTGTGCAGACAACTTCTTTACCTGACTTTGTTCTTATTTTCCACTTTGCCTTGCTCGTCTTGTGCCGGATAACTCTCTTTATTGGCAATTCTTTATAAACACCGTTCTCTATTGTGCCTATTGTATTTCCCGCACCAAGTTTGCATTCTTTTCCATGCCAATCGTCTTTTTCGGAAAGTCTTTCAAATAGATCTTCTATAGAAATCTCATCACCATCAACTCTTAGCATAGTATCACCAGTAACACTGTCACCATATACAATGGGGTCATATTCTCCACCGAAGACATCTACGCAAGCGTTTGGATCTACGATTATACCCCATTTTCTGTGGTAATCTTGCATTTCAATCCAATGTTCCTTGAAATACTCGTGCAAATGGCGCTCCATAATGTGGATAAGGTTACGGCCTTCACCAGTCACATCGTTTGCAAGTTCATTAGAGAACCAGAAGAAACTGACATTACCAGTTCCACCGTACATTGCGTTGCCCATGAGCTTCATTCCTTGCTCTTCGGCGCCACGGAACTTGATCTCACCATCCAACTTAGACATAAACCTGTCGAGTTCGTTGACGGTCATTTTCTTGAGATCGTCTGAGTTCTTTACAGAGTATCCAATCTGCTTCATAGCATCTATCAGGTTCTGAGAGTACTCTCTAAACTTTACATCTCTTCCCTTTTTCAGGTGCTCGCAGTCAAGCATAACCTCAGCATCCAACTGCTTAGACAGATACTTAGACACATTTCTGTTTGCCTTCAGTTCAGCCTGTATCTCCTTGAACGCATAGTCTTTGTCGTTATGATATACATGGCCGTTGACTGACACGAAATATTTTGGATCTTCTCTATATCGTTTCAGTGCTGCCTCATCAAGGAATGTTCCGACAAGTTCACCAGCCTTGGGCTTGCCTTTCTTTCCTTTCTCGCCTTCGTTCTTGTATACTGAAGCGCATATAACGACATAGTTCGGATTTCCTCTGTACTTGTCAAGCTTCGCCTCATCGTAGAAAGCACCCACATAGTTCTCGAATGAGATGTTGGTGGTGATAATAGAGGAAGGATATAGAGAAGCGAAGTCGTTACAGGTGATGTACTGGTATAGTCCTGGTTTCGGTTGCTTCACATAGGCACCGACAACCGAACTTGCTGGGCGACCATCAACATCGTATTCAACGACCTTTTTGCCGTGCTCGTAGAAGTAGTTCCACACAAGTGCCTCACTTAAAGCGATCTGACCGAAGCATTTCTCGATTTTCTCACCAGTGTACAGACTATAAATGTAGAATACATCAATCGTCTTGAACTTCTTGTTGATTAACTGAACCAAGACGGAGTCAATTGCGTTGTAGTACACATAGGTAGGATAGTCGGTGTCGAACAGTTTCTGAAGATCACCTTTGTACTTGATCTTGCCTTTACCGATTGACTTTCTGGCGATGTAGTCCAACGACACATTGTCTTTGATTGGCATTACTTTCGTGTCCCACTGGATAATCTCCATCATATCGCAGATATAGGTATGCACTGGCATTGGCAGACGCTCGTTCATTGCACCGAAGTTCGATATGGCTGTGCGGTTCTCGGTCTGGTGGACACAACTCGACATTGACACATTCAGACTTGGAAATGCCTTGCGAATACGGTTAACGATATACCACCAGTCGAAGTTGACACAGTTCCAACCACTTAGCACAGGCACCTTGGAGACGATCTTCTCAAGGAAGTACTTAATCATTTCCTCCTCACTTGCGAATGTCATATAGTGGAACTTGGGTAGTGCAAGACCTGTCTCCTTGAAGAACGGTATACCGTCAATGTACTCGTTGAAACGCTTTCCGCAGTCTTCGATCTCAGCGTCAGTCATTTGACGGGTTCCCAAGACAATAGTATCTAAAGTTGGAGAACATATAGAAATTGCTGTAATAGGGTTGATTGACGGATCTGGGAAATCGTCCGAGATCTCGGTCTCAATATCGAATGTGAACAAGTTGGGGAATGTCTTTCCGAAGAACTTGCTTCGGGTGTCCTCAGGAAGTTCACGCATGAAAGTCTTGATGTCGAAGCCTTTAGGTGTCTCAGTCCAGTATTCTTCGCAGTTGCGACCGTCCCAGCATTTCAACTTGCCGTCAGGGTTATAACGGAATGACTTGAAACGCTGGACATTCTTTGTCCATAACTGCTTGTTTCCATGCTCGTCAATGTAACTGACTGAGAACTGCTTCCTGTACTGTGAATAGTTATAGTCTAATATCATGTTCCGATACTTTGAATTTCAGTATAAACTAAATCAATTTCCAGATTCATAAAGAGAATTCCAAAGCATTTAGAAGCATTCATTGCAAGATTATTATATCAATAGTATGAGAACACCTATAGTCATATCGGATGGTGGTAGAAAATTCCAGTATATGGTTTCTTCTTCGGAAGAGTCCGAGATAATGGTCGGTAACGAGTTCTCGATTCTTGACAACTCAACCGTGGAACCTGGAACGACTATCGAACTGAACACATATATCGCTTCAAAGACACAGGAACCGTTGGTCCGTTTCAACAACTATTGGAAGCGTGTCAACTTCTCTGGTGTCGTTGATGGTTGTCTTCCTGAGAACATACACAAGCACACCATACAGATTGACATACCAGACTACAGTCCTTCGACATACTCGAATGTAGAGTATATGGTTGACATCTCGACCCACATAGGTCTTACTAAGGTGGTGCTTGCCTGTGAGAAGTTCACTTTCGATGACTTGTTGTCTTTACCGAAACCGTACCGTGACGGTCAGCACAAATACCACCAATACTACTCGGTGGATATCCTTGACCCCTGGGATCTGTGCTATTCTGATGACTTCGCTGAGTTCAGGACAGAGTTCTGCTTAGAAGTACCAGACACGAACAACTGCGGTGCATTGGTTGACATTGAGATATCTGCTGTGACAGAAGAGGGAAACGACATAATACCTGATACAAGATATAGGAGTGGTCGCAACCTTATACTTCTAAGTGAGCGTGACAGCGACTATATGACTATGGACCTAAAGTCCGTTCCGGATGGGTGGCAAGCGAGTCTTGTGTTCAACAAAGCATTCGATGGTGACTTGAAGACATACTTGTCAGAGACATATTTCATTGATGTCGAAAGTTGCATACCCGAGATTGTCATAATGGACAAAGACAACGGATACAAACTGCTGGACCTCGACCCGATAGACCTTACTGGCGGTGCGGTTTTAGGTGACATACTGTTTAGTTCGTCTAATGAAAGTCTTAGATTCGATGACTGGTCAGACTATTTCGATGGTATGTTCGCAATCTCGACACTACGACTGGTTGACTCTGAAGGAAACGAGGTCATGTATCTGAAATCGAACATCGTCCCCATTGACAAACAGAAATTCTCATACATAGTAGGCAAGGAAATAACATTAGAAGATATGGATATAACTGTCGAGAACCTTGATGTGGTGAACAAGATACAGAAGAACATTGTCAAGGTAAACCGCCCAGATGACTACAAGTCCAACATAATCAAACCAGTGTTCTACAGATCGTTCCCGTTGGAGGAGATCGAGATACACGACTCGGTGACATTCACCATATCCGTTGACTTGGACAGCTACAAGACAAAGTCAAACAGCTTCTCGATACAGATAGAAGGAAAGAACTTCACTGAGATCGGTCGTGTACCAGGAGGAGTCCTGTTCAAGATAACTGGTTCGGAACTTCCGCACGCCAATCCTAACGGAAAGTACTATATACTAGACGAATACAAAGAACTTGTAGCTGAAGGAAACTATAGATATGTATAACAATGGTTGACCTTTCTTTAGACACCAACACCGTAGTCAAGACATCAGATCTTGAGAATGTGATGCAGCAGATCGAGATGCTGTTCGACACAAGCCCGTTTGAAGTGATTGGAGAACCAACATACGGTTCCGACTTTGAGAAATTCTTGTGGAACCTGACGGCATCGAACTACGACATTGAGAACTATATCCGTTCAAGAATACAGAACGAGGTCGAGTTACTCGGTTTCCAGGTGGATGTGGTCGTAGGTCTAATGGAGGGTACCGAGAACGACATTATTCTGGCAGATATAACCATTTCCCGTGACGGATACGACTATACTAAGACATACAAGATTACGCAATGAGACTAATACCACTTATAAAGATGAAATACGCTGAGTACGAGCGTGCAGTGAAGTCGTACTTGGCAACGAAACTATCAGACCTTGGTGAGAAATACGGTAGCTCTACCGTTTTCGGACAGTTGTTGAGTGTTCTAAGTTCAACGACCGAGAACACAATGTCATATATCGAAGACGCAATGACTGAGCAGAACAAGTATACTGCACAGAGAAAAAGATCCATATATTCTCTTGCAGCTATCTCTGGTTACCTGCCTTCGATGGGTCACGCAGCCGCAGCGAACCTGACGCTGAACTTCAAGCCATCGAACCAAAGTGATCTTGCTATTGTCATACAGAACCACACCAAGATAATCTGTATGCAGAACGGTATGTCGTTCAACATCGTACTTCCTCAGGAAAGTATCATAATGGATCTCAACAAAGACAAGTATGTCAAGCAGTTGTATGCCGTTGAAGGCAAGTTCGAGACACAGAAGTTCTTGTCGAAAGGCGGTCAGCTTTACTCACAGTTGGTGAGGACCAAAGGTGATGTTGATACAGACTATATAACCGTGAAGGTAAACGGTAAGACCTGGGACAAGATAGACAGTATATACGACATGGCACCGGACGGTGAGCAGTATATTGTCCGCCCGACACAGGTAAAAGGTTTCACCGTCACATTCGGTAACGATGAGTGCGGCCGCAGCCTAAAAGAGGGAGATATGCTCGAGATAACATACCTGTTGCATTCGGGTGAGGCCGGTAACATTGACCCAATGAAAGAATGCCAATGGGGTTTCCAAGACTCAGTATACGACATATCTGGTGAGGAGATTGATGGTAACCAGGTGTTCAACATTCACTGCGACAATACCCACGGTGTAACATCAGGAACATATTCCGAGACAACCGAACAAGTGCGTTCTGCAATAGGCACGAACTCAAGGAGCTTGGTGCTTGCCGACCCGAAGAACTACAAGACACTTATTGACCGTTTCAGTTTCTGCGGATACAACAGAACATGGTCTGAAGAAGGCAGTCTCATAATCAACTCTATAATCATGAGGAACTACCGTGAGATGCTGAAAGAAGGAAACGACTATTTCTCACTCACGGAATCCGACTTCTCGTTGACCGAGGCTCAGAAACAGTCGGTAATCAACACGATTGACAACTCAGGTCAGCAGCTTGCTGGTGCCGTCTACAACATTTTCGACCCAGAGCTTTGCAAATACGCTTGCTATATATATGTTAGAATGAAACCCGTTAACTACAACCCGAGTTTCATAACGAACCAGATCCGTAACCTTGTCGGTGATTTCTTCTCGGATATCGAGAACGACATGTTCATTCCTAAGTCCGACCTGATTCAACTGATAAAGAACTCGATTAAGGAGATTGACTCAGTTGACTTGTATTTCCTGAGTCAGCGCAACGAGCAAGCTATAATAGACCGTTACTACACAGAATCCGAATACAAATACAATCCTGCTACAGGACATTACAACATCAAGACCGTGAAGATCGCTGTCGAAGAAGGAGAAGATCCAGGTGTCGGTCTCGATGAGCACGGTAACATTTGGTTGACCTCACAGCAGCAGTTCCCAGTGCTTATGGGAGGCTGGAACTACAAGAACGACAACCAGACGATCCATGTGAACGACCCGTTGACCGTTGTCATACAATAAGTAATTCGGAGATAACTAAGTCTTCTTGTCGTAGAAGATTATTCTTAGCAATGCTATGATAAGATTCTATGACTTAGACACCAAGAAGGTGTTCAACGGTTCCCAACCGTATGTGTTCAACCTCGGTGAAAGTGCATCCACTGGTAAGTGGGTGAGCAAGTCACTTGTGTTGCTAAGTGACTCGGACGCTGTTGAACTCAGTTTCCCTCAAGACAGTTTATTCAAGTTGGTTGTGCTGACCGACCCTGAGACGGTTGACATAAACAGACACCAGTATATAGACCTCGACAGCATCAAGTGTTCGCAGTGTGTGCTGAACGGTGAAGACGCTGGTAATGGTATGTATCTGTTCAAGACCAACATACTGTTCATGACAGATGCCGAAGGCGAATTCCACGAGATGCTTACAATCAATACGGGTGACACTTCAGAAGACTTCGAGTTCGCCGTTGACGCTTATTCGGAAGACGAGCGTCTACCGATTGATGTTGCCAACCTCGGTTTCGAGATGCCTAAGCAGTTCCAGCGCGCTATATACGAGACGAATGTCCGTGATGAGTCAGATGACTATATACTGTTGAACCGCAAATGGAAAGAGTTGCTCATAGAATACTGGAATGTCTTAGCGAACAAAGGTAGTTACGATTCTCTTATAAACTCAATCAAGTTCTTCGAGTACGGTGACCTTGTGAAAATCAGCGAATACTGGAAATATGTTGACAACTTCGACAATGAACTACTCATAGGCCGTGACCTCGAGCAGATAATGAGTGAAGAGATTCGCCAGTATCTTGATGTGCTTACCAAGACCACATATATAGGTCTAAATATGCTTGTGAACGGGTTCTCTGAAGGTGACTATGTGAAATATCCAGAAGGAACTCAGAATCTTGACACGGACAAGTTCATACCCGAACCGATACCTCAGTTGGAATATCTTGCGTTGAAGTGGTCTATTGATGACCTGACACTTAAGATGACGCTGTTAGCTAACTACTTCTCGACATACTTCATGCCGATACACCTCGACCTTATCCACGCAAGTGTTGACCGTCTGGTGTTCACGAACTGCATTAAGATACTAAGAGGTGTCCGTAAAAGTCGTGAAGACTGGTGGGATGACCAAGATCCGATTGCTTGCAACCTTGCATACGACAATATCTACTGGATCGGCAACGAGCATTCGTACAACTATCCAGACACCGTGCTTAGGAACTCAGATCTCCCGACATACTGGGGTGACCTGACCCGAATAGGAATTGACCAGATGATAGAGAACCACATAACATTCTCAGAAGACAACACTGATGAGGTAAGGAAATACCTGAACCAGTATTTCGGTGGTGTCGGTGTCGTGGTTCCTGTGAACTGCGAGTTCCGTAAAGGCAACTTCATAAAGACCGCAAGGATATCCATATACCACCAAGAAGACGAGTCTAACTACGAACTTACGGCAACATATCTTTCTTATGAACCGTTAATGGACAACCGTATTGACTTCAACCTGTTGTTTGTCGTATCTGGAAGATATCTGATACAGCTTCAGTTGACTGATGTTGACGGAACGACAAGAACTGGTTCGTGGTATATCGCCGTGAACGGAAAGATCGGTAACGCCATTTCCGTCAAGAAACTTAGAAAGATTGACTATACAAGTGTTTCCGACACCAGTATGTTCGATGACTGGTTCTACGACAACTTGGATTTCAACTCGTTCATGTTCACAGAACCGTTCGCCGAGCAGATAAAGTACAAGCAATGGTTGGTGCCGACAGACGGATTCGACATTGACGGTATCGGTATGAACCAGTTACTCGTCATTGACTGCGGTCCAATGGGAACCGAGCGCAACATCGAGCTTACCTGTAATGGTGTGACCAAGTCCTTTGACTTCACCCTAGACATTGCACAGGATCTCTCCGCAGAATACCCGCACTACTGGTGGAAACTAATGACAAGGAATGTGGCAAGGTTCTCAGGTGGTGAGATCGAAGTGACCGAAGATCTTAGATACTATATCGTTGGTGTCAGGAAGTACTTCGACACCGATCTTGAAACTACACGAGAACTGTTCTCGGATTATGTCAAGATATACAAAGACGGTGAACTCGAGGAGTTGGATGTCGTTCTCGTCAACTATACCTCAGCGAACCACGGTCGCGGATATCTGCAAGTGACCGCACCAGTTGGAACAGACATATATGTTGACACAATGCACTTTGAGAGTGTGTCCAACACCACTACCATACCACTTCGCAAGGAACGCCATAAACTTACTATAGAGTACCGCATTGGTGGACACATGTTCCACAAAGAGGTCATGGTTGATGACATGCGTAACAACCTCGGAACACCCGATTACATTGTTCATTCGGCTAAGCATCGCGGATACACCACTATAGAAGAATCTAGATTTTTCCCGATATTCCACCGTCTCGAGGAGATCGAAGACAACAAGATCCGTCTTACTGACACTGCGGTGTGTCTGCCCGACTTCCGCTGGTGCGACAAGCAAGTTGAGAACACCCGTTGGGAGTTCATTAACGCCACGACTGGTGAGATCGTCTACTCGAAGTCCTTCAAGGAATACAAAGATCCGGGAGATCCGTTGTATGTCGAAGAGCCGTTCATTGGAAAGTTCGACTTCAAGAACTCACTTACGAAAGGCTACTACGACATAGTATTGCATTTCACGATGGGAGGAACCGACCAGGAGGAGACCGTCATAAGTGCTTTCAGAGTGGAGTAGGTTTATTCTTAACCTAACTAAACCTGAAAGAAAAGTGTTTCTACTCGAAGACATTATCAGCAACATTGACATAATGTATATCGTTGCCTGTAACGCTGCGACATACTTTGTCATTAAGATGATTGACGGTGGTCTGAAAGCAGGCCACAAGCTGAAGACTTGGCCTAAGCGTATAGTCGCTACGCTAGTAGCAATAGGTCTTGGTTTCCTAATGTATTACCGTTTCGAGCATCCAATGGAGCCGTTGTTCTACGGTGCTTTCATTCAGTTCATTACATGGGACTACCTGTTCAAGCCTTTGACAAAGAACCTTCACAGTCTGTTGTTTCCTGGTGGTGGAATACCTGACGGACCAAAGGACATGGATCCGTAAACGAAAGAAACCGCTGGCGCTAGGCACCAACGGTCTCAAAACAACAAACAAAAACCACTTATATGACTCTTAAAGGTCTTTCATAAGGCATACAATCCTTTCGTCTTCGTATTCATCTTCCGTATAGGTCTCGACTATGCGGTACCCAAGTCTTTGATACCAACTGACGAGCCACGAGTTCCGTTCGGCTCCAAGTTCCATTTTCTTTCGACCGTTCTTACGGGCTTCTTCCTCAGCGAACTCAACCAGTTTTCTTCCGATACCCATTGTCCGTTCGGAAGGAAGCACCGACAGGCATGACAGTGTTGCCATATCTGGGTAATCGTCTTGGTATTGGACGCTTACGACACCTTTACCACCATCGTAGATGATATACTCACTGGAACCCCAGAACCACTTGTTGCGGTGTATCACCAGTTTGCCGGCGAACTCGTTGTAACGGTCAATCATTGCTTGTGTCTCCTCCTGGTTATGCAGATGTTTTCTTATCATTTCCTTTAGAATTCAACAGGAACAACCTCGATGTCGTTACCGACTAGATTGGAGAATACAAGATAATACTTTCCGTTGATGTAGACTCGCTCGTATTTGTAGCCTACTGAACTATAGTTACTGGATTCTGGCATCGAGATCTCAGTAGAAGGTGTATCTGCATACGACTTCTGGATAAGTGCGTTAGTCTGGTCGGCAACGAACACGACTCCGCAAAGGAACACAATGCCGAACAGGATTCTTCCGATAATGTCAACCGTACGGTTGACTGTTTCTTTAAGCTTTTCCATATTTCAATTCGGTTATTTCTTCAAGTATAGCGAAAATGTGGTCACGCTCAAGTGACCTCGGACATTTCTGAAGCAACCAAGCCATGTCCTCGTGGACAAGTCTCTGGAATGTTTCTTTGTTCACTTTGACACTCATTTTCCTCCGTAATGCTTTGTCATGAATTTCAACACCTCTTCTGTCGAATACACCTTAAGTGTTGGTACTTCTGGTTCTTGCACGATCTCTTCTGGTTCTGTCTTGGTGATTCTATATTCCACCTTCACGGTGTCACCGATATTGAAGCCTTCGACAGGTATCTCTATGTGTAGACCGATTCCGGGACCGATCTCATCGAGATCCTCGGTAACGACAGCAGTTGTGGTTTCTAGTTTACTCATTTGTCTAAGTCTAAAAGTTTAGCTAAGCACTCGTGTATGAATGAGTCACCGAAGTTCTGCAGTATACCGTTGCTGGTTATGGTGAACTTCTGCACTCCCGTTTCCGGGTCTGTGTCTATTCTGTATCCGTAGTAACCAGAAATGTTCCGTTCTTTGATCTGTACGAGGACATCGTACAATTCTTCTTCGTTACTCACTTCACCGACAAGTCGGTTGTCTGGAGACAAGATCATTGCTCTGAACGAACCGATACCTTTGTGTATCTCGATTGGTTGTGGTGTTAATTCTTCCATATATGTTCAGTATTTGGGGACATAGTGTTTGCATACAGGCATCTCGTTGAACGCTTCTAACGGACAGTTCCACCAGCGGTATTTGCAGTAGTATGTCGAAAGTGCATCCACAAACGATGGTGCTTCCAAAGTAACTGCACCAGTTATCTCGCCATCAGCGTTCACATCCATATCGAGGCTGCGTTTTGAATACTTGAACCGCTTGCACCTTGGACAGGTGTGTAGTGTGTAGTCCAGCATCATTCTAAGTCATCAAGTCTGGAGTCGTAGAAAACAACGAATCCATTTGGTTTCATAGGAACTATCTGTATGAAGAAGTTATTGAGATTGAATTTCTTAGCCCAATGGTTTAGTCTCATAGCAACTTCATTCAAACTTCCAAAAGTCTTTATCTCAATCATAGCATTGTCTCCTCAAATCGTTTGTATTCGTTGAACACTTCTTCTGCGGCCTTCAGACGAGCTTCGCCTGCAGCAATGAAGCTTTCTGCCAACGGTTCACCATTCTCGTTTGTCTCGACCTCTACACCTGAGGAAATGTGCTCAACCAAGAACCGCTTGAACGCCAGGTCTTTTGCTTCGGCCATCATAAGGCAAGCGCCATATACAAGTTGTCTAAGACTGTTTACGGTCTCGGTAATTGGACACCATTCCTTCTGTGGATAATCCGACATTATCTCAGCAGCGATCTGTTTTGCTTTTTCTTCGTTAGTGTCTTTCATTGTTCAATAGTTTTCATGTGATCTCATTCCAAGCAGCGGTTTAGATTCACTAAGGTTGATATCCACTGGCTTTCCGAAGCATTTGGCTAGTGCATCTTTTAGTTCTTTGATTCGCACACCAGCCTTACCGATTATCAGTCCGGGTCTGGATGCGCTTATGAACACAACCATAGATTCCTTACTTTCGGCGAAAGATATTTCTGTGATGCACGATCTTACACAATTGCTTTCATAATTGCTGCTATATACAAAGTCGAGTGAAGCAAACATAGATCTCCAAGGGTCTAGATAACCGTAGGTTCTCGGACCTTCGAGCTCGTACCATGTGGTATAGTTGTTATTGAGGACAACCGCTTCTTTCGACAGTCTTTGAATGGTCCTGGTTGCTCTCTTCTTTCTGATTAGTTCTTTCAGTTTACCCATGTCACAGTGTTTACAGTCAAATATACAAGACTTTCCAAGAACTTAAGACCAAGAATGACGGCGCTCAGAAACTCGACCAGATCGTTTTAAAGTCTCGCAGATAGTAAATCTATTCTTGGAGACTTCTGACAATTCTGGTGAGGGTTCTACTACCTCAGTCGAGGTTTATATGTTCTATAGTCTTATGAGCAAAAAGAAAGACCTCTAGAGTTCTCCAGAGGTCTTTCTCAAATTCTACCGACCTGGTAGGGTCAATAGAAGTCGCAGTGCTTGATCTTGGTGATGATACGCTCTCCCATACGGGTCAGAAGACCGCACGGAGCACGCAATACCAGACCTTCGGCATCGTAGTCGGGGTTCTCAGCGATAACTGACTTGAAGCCTTTGCGGACATACTCGATTGCCTCGTCAAGGGTGAAGTACCCGATTAGCGGGACAATCTTAAGTCCGAGCTTCTCAGCAATGTTCTCGCAGGACTCACGGGTCAGCCAGATAGGCTTACCGTTCTCGACAGCTGTGATTTTGACATCGAACAGAATGAAGTCGGCATGGTCTTTGATGTAGTTGCCTCCTTTCTGGATCTTGGCACCGTAGCCTTCGCCGAAGATCTCGATTAGATAAGGCATCTCAGTTGCTGAGGTCTCGGGGTTTGTCTTTCCGAACACCTCAACGATCTTCTCGAGTGTCAGCTTGTCCTGCATGGCCTTCAACAGGTGTCCAGGAATGTTAGCTGCTGGTGTCTTACCGGCGATTGAAATGTCTGTCTTACCGTCTTTCGTAACGATCTGATAGGACATGTTTGTGCCGTCAATCTTCTCTGTGGCCTCCCACTTCAAGTCTTTCAGTGCCTCGAACTCTGGACGAGTCCAGTCACCGTAGATGATCTTGTTGTGGTTAGGGCCTTTCTCTTGGCTTCGCTTGAAGCATGTGTCAATGTGTGGATAGTACTGCATAATACTTAAAGTTTAGTTGAATGTTTTTGTGTTTCTCGAGCCCATCCAACCGCTTTAGGTGTTTTAATATAATTGGGTTTCTCTTATAGTTAAGTGAAACACTAGAATTCGTACAGCATTTTCGCTATGTCCTCGTCTAGTACCTGTAGACCGATTATCGCTGGGCAGGCACCGTCAGTGTCCATTCCTGACTTTTCAGCAAGTTTGGTAATGTGATCTCTTATCTCTCTGAGCGTCACTTTGTTTTCATCACTGAACTCGAAACAGGTGTCCCCAGTTCTAGTGAACCCGCCTTTGGAAATCGTGTATGACACGAACAGATATCTCTTTCTTTCCATATTATAGTGTTTTGGTGCTAGTGTTTCAAAGGTTTGGAACAGATAAGTTGTTCTCAGTTGCCACCTTCTTGGCGGTCTGTCGGAAGATACGCAACTGGTTCTCGTTGAACAGGTTCTTCGGGACACCGAAGATCGTCTCGTTCTTATTGTCACCAATCGGTTGCACCACTCTCTCAACGGTATATTCGTTCATTACCTTGTGACCGAAGGCATGCGGGAACTCAGAGAATGTGTTGACAAGTTCCTTCACTCGCTTGTAGTCAACGACTGACACAGAAGACATTCCGTTCATAATCAGAACGAACATATCCGTATTGTTGTCTGGTACAATGATTGAGATGTAACCACTTGCGTTGTTCTGGTTCTCGGTCGTGTGGTCACTTAGACGGATAGTGCGGTTGCGCACTTTGAGATACACACTTTTCGTTGACTTCGACTCGATGAGTTCCGATCCAGTGCGTTTGGCAACCATTGCTAAGAACCGCTTGCATTTGGAGTAGCTGTCCATTGTGGTTTGGGTTATTTCTGGTCAAAATTCTTTTTGGTAATAAGATCCTTTATCCTATCAATGGTATCATCGAAACACTTTGGTGTAAGTGACCAAACACCAGCGGTCTTTGGACTATCAATGTATACTGTTCTAACACCAAGAACATTGGTCACTCGCATTGTGTGTTCCTGATTAAGAAAGTCCTTGATGGTTACCATTGCTTCCAATTCGGCATTCTGAGACCACATATAGATTGATGTCAGTGAAGAGAGTGCCGTTTGTAGATTGTTTCCAAGATACAATATTGGTGAACTATCAAATCTGTTGGTTGTTGACGATGCAACAATGAACCAGGTAGTATCGCCGGCAAGATAGCTTTGGTTTTCTGGTCTATTTTCAAAACCTTCTGGAATTGAAGAGTCGCCGACAAGACGGAGGTATCTTCTGTTGGTCCAGTATTCAAAATGGTTCTTGCTATTGACTTCGTTTACGAAAGTGATCTGAGCAGCGCATTGAAGCGACATCAGGGCGACTAAGGCCATTAAGAAAAGTTTCTTCATAATTAAGTGATTTAATTGTTGTTACACTTATATATGCAAGAAACAACAGAAACTTAAGCCTTATCTTGTGATTTTCTTCCACAGGACTGACAACCAGCTACCGCCCCACTCGACATCACCGAGATCCTCTTCCCAGATATCTCCTTCGTTCTCAGCGAAATCAAGGTAAAGCGTGCCGTTCAAGTAGTCAGTCAAGCAATCTTGGAAAATTCCTGTGACAACCATAGGGAAACCGTTACGGCTTCTGACTTTGTCACCAATCCTCAACTTGCGAATGTCGTTTATCTGTCTGAAATTGGACTTCTTTTCACGCTTCTCCAAGTTCTTGAGTGCTTTGTCAGCCTCTTCCTCAGTCATCTTCGGATACGAGTCAATCCACACAGTGCCACTTGCTGAGGTCATAGTGATCTTGGTCTCAGGTTCTGGTTCCTGTTGGTCGGTCTCGAGCTGCATAAATCGCTCTTCGATCTCGTCAATGTGATTGCCTTCTGGGTTATCTGTAGTTTTGTCAATCAGTTCCATTTGGTCGTTCAATGATTATTTTTCCGATTATGCCTTTCTGGCTTGTAGCCTCTATTACTCGTATAGTTCACCATCCCAGCGGTATTGTATTTTGTCAGACTTGAAGTTCATTCTTTCCGAGTGGAATGTGTATACTGTGACCGTGTCACCGACCTGGATAAACTCGTTCACATACAATGGGTTGAAGTTATATGTGATTCCTTCGTCTTTGCACTCGACCTCGATATAGTTCACCATCTTTGCAGGGGATTCCTTGCCGCCTTCGGTGTATGCGGGGATATAGATCATCTCAACGGTCTTGACGGTTCCGTTGTGCTCTTCTCTAACGGCCTCACGGTTACCGTTCTGGTATAGTGCAACGAACATCGTAACCAGACCAGCCGTCACGGCACAAATAACCAATATGGTTCCAATGTCAATGAGGACACTTAATGTCTTTTTCCAGATACGCTTTGCGGTCTCTTTTCTCTTTTGTTTCTTGGTTTCTTTGGTTTCGGGAGTCAATCCTAAATCTTCCATTTTGTATTGTTTTAATTTATAAGATTCTAATGTCGTTACCCCAGACATCCCAACCTGTGAAGTTGTCTCGTGCGAACAACTCAATCATTTTCCTGTCGTTCCCAACAAGTTGAACGATTGAATCTCTCACAATGTCTGGTTTCTTCGAGTGTTCCTGTCTCGGATACTCCACAAACGAGTTCACTTTGTGGTTAACGACCATCTTGTGAGGGTTTCCTTTCGTGGCTATCAAGCACAGCTCACAACCAGATTTCTTTGTGTATGCGCCCATGAAACTGACCTGCTTTCCTGACCCGTCTTTCTTAGCCCAAACGAATCCGATTGTCTTGTACTCGAAGCCCCAGGCAGGTATCACTTCGTTTATACACCTTCCAAGGTGGTAGTCTGTTGTCCAAATGAACAGTATTGCATCTTCAGCAATTATGTCCTTGACAGGCAAGTCACAAATGTCTTTGACAGACATTACTGGATACGGTGGTCTACGCATACCTTTCACCGTAGTACAGTCTGGTCCAACTGTCATGTCGTTATAGTACGACCAAGGTGGATCAGCATATATCACATCGTACTTGTTCTGTGTGTTGAATATGTCAATCATTCTTTGTCACTTCTGGGTTTCTGTATTCCTCCAACCGCTTCTGGAACTCAGCAGTCTTGCAGTATCCACAGCAGTTGTCGAACTCGGGGCAGAAGCCACGGTAAATGCACTCAGGGACGCACTTGCTTTCCAAGACAGGATCTACCTCCTTGAGTGCAGTCATGACCGCTTTCCAGGCCTCTCTGGTCTCCTTAGAAGCTCTTCCACAGAGTCTTTTACGAGATATGTTAATCATTGCCTGAGCATTGGCGGTCATCATCATTGTGTTCTCAGTTCCCTGAGGAAGCTCGTCTCTCGGGACACCATAGCTATAGCGGTCTTCTCTTTGAGTTGCAACGAATTTCTCACAACCTTCGTGGTGCCGTACAAGATGGACTGTGACCCACTGCTTGATGTCATCCCATGTCCAGTCGAACTCGACAAGTCTGATTGGAGAATGCTCCGCAAGAAGCATCTTGGCTTTCCAGGTGTCTGATGGTTCTTTGTCAATCGGTTTCTTGTGGACCGTAGTCCGTGCAGCGTTCAAGGCACGCTTCCAACCTGTGGTTTGGATAAGTTCTCTTAACTTCATTTCTAATGTATGTGTGATAATCTATATATTCAATTGTTGCATTATCTCCATCTATAGAACACCTATAGATCGGTTTATCGTATTGGTGTGTCGTTATAACATTTGAAGATCCAAAAGTCATCTCAGTCTGAAATATCTTTTTACTTTTATCTCAATGTCATACATTGCGTGCTGCTGCTCATCGGTAGAGTACTCGGTGAAAGTCTCTTCATAACTATCATCGTACTCTCGTATAAGAGCCAGTAGCCTGTCGTGGAACTCTTTCTTATCCATTCTCGATTTCTTTCATTAGGTCGGTGACCATACCGGCAAGTTTACCGTAGTAGAACAAATCTTCAAGGCTGTTACCCTCACCCTTTGCCTTGTCCATTATTACCTTGTGTACTTTTGAAAGTGCTGACAACTGACTTCTCTGGTCATCCGTTGGCTCGTTCTTGATACCGTTTGATAGGTACTTAGTGTGGACGCATACAACCGCTTTCGAGGTCTGGTCTTCCGTATCGCCTTTGAGAATACGGACTTTGTCCTCAATGTCGGCAATCACTTTTCTTGTGAGTTCTTCTAAAGCGGCTTCTGGGCCTTTGTCCTTAAGGTCTTCCAGACCAACCACTCTCATTATACTGATTTCCATTTCGTGAGTTATTTGATGTCAATAATATAGATCTCTTCCGGATGTTCACCGAACACATCGTGCGTGACATTGCATATCCAGATCTGTTCAGATTCATACGACATTACGACCAACTGATACCAAGCACCGTCTGAGTCGTGTTCTGTACGGTACATCCGTATCAGATAGTCAGGAACTGGCTTGTCCGATACTTTTACAGTCACTTCGTTTGAACCGTTGGCGAACTTGTCCAACAGTGTATCCGACCCGAACACCATCTCGTTCTCTTCGAGTGTGTGGTTTGGTATGTCGGCGTACCATTTGCCGTCTTGCTTGAAAAACTTGATTTCTTTAACCATATTTCTCTTGTTCTGTCTTTCTTTTCTTGTCTGGAAGACTAGCTAACCATTGTTGCCTCAACTTGATGCACTGGAACCTGTTACCTTTGCATCTCCTCCACCACGGGTATGTACATTCACAGGCCGACTTAAGAGTATAGTCGTAGTGTGGACACCATGTAGGTATGTCTTTCGACAGTGTTCTTGATCTTCTCATTTCTTGCAGATCTTTATAACTATTCTCTCACCGTCTTTCAGATCGAGGTCGTTCAGGAAAAGAATCCCACTTATGCCTCTCCAGTCAAGATATACGCATTTTGAGTCCGGGTCGAAGTCATCAATACCTACTACAAGTTCCTTACTGTCTAGAACTTTATTCTCGTCTCTGACGGCCTTCATCTCGTATCCGGCTTTGTAAGCTTGGGCGACATCACCCCTGTTGGTGTGCAAGTATCCGTGTTCCTCGCCCACATCGTAGTAGTCTTCGTAACTGTTAGCTGCATTTTCTAGTTCCTTTCCTTCGGAGAAGTCACCAAGATCCATACTCATGATTTCTCCGTACAGTTCGTTAGAGTATGCGTCTTTCATCTCAAGGAAGTCTACTACAGCACTTGACTTTGTATAGCCTCTGCGTCTCTTGATCTCGCAGAATTCTCTAAGTTCTTTCTCTAGTTCTTTGTCCATATTAGAATCCAACTATGTTGAATAGGTCTTTCTTTATTTCTTCGATTTCTTTACAGTTGTCGCTGAACCAACTCAATTTATGAGTCACCAACTTGTATTTAGGATTGTCGTTACGAGTGCCGTAGTTGGTATATCTTATGAAATTGATCTGCATGTCTTGTCTGGTCTCTATGGATATGTCTATCCAACCAGCATACTTGATTTGCAGTAGTTGTAAAATCGCTAAGTCTTTTGTCTTACTGTCCATATCACATCATTTTGTCGAATCTGATTGTCTCAGTGTCACTAGAATCTAAAATTCTTTCTAGCTTGTTAAGTGTGTTCCTACCCGTTACCTCAACATATTCTGCTTCGGCAAAGTCAATCAGCAAAGGGTGACCTTGGAATATCTTTACTTTTACCGAACCGTCCTTGAAGAAGTCAACGAAAGTCGTGTCAACGATTACAGTCTCAGGGTTCCACGGCCAGTAGAACTTCGGGTTGCTGTGCATAATGAACTGCCGTTTCTTGTCACTGTGTTTCTGCAGTTCCTTACAAGTGTTCTCGAACCACTTACCGATCCATCTTCGTTTGGTTCTAATGCGTTTCAGGTTCTCAAGACGCAGTATGTTCTCTTCAGTCTTAGGAAGTTCTGAGATTCTTGAGATCTCTGCATCTACATCGAGATCATCAGAGTCGGTATAGAATTCACGAACAGCGATTGTCTGTGTGAGTTCTTGACGGTCCTTGGCTCTTCTCAGGACTCGCTTGGATTGGTCTATCCGTTTCTCCATTGGCTTAAAAGTTCTGGACGCTCGTCTTTGAGGTATTGCTCTACAGTACGACCATCACAAATGTCAATCATTTCCATACAGTCTGGATCAATACAGACCTGTCCAAGGTGTTCCCAAAGGCTTTTGGTTTCGTCTGAAGTTGCAAAACCGTGTATGAAGTCGGCATCAAGATCTTCTTTCACCATTGCATAGAACTCTCTCGATAGACCCTTACCACGGAACTCGGGAACGATCTCGAACAACTCGTTCAACCAACCACCGTCCTGCTCATCATACATACTTGCTGCACCAGCAATCTCACCGTCAACAACCAGGACATACCCTTGGTTTCCTTTGGGTATGGATTTCATCTTGGTCTCACGGAACAGATCTAGCTTGCAAAGTGAATTGCTATCACGCAAGAACTTGTATAGTTCTCGTGTCGAGTAGAACGGTATGATATACTTATTCATCTTCCTTCACCGTTGTCCATTCAATGTTACTCTCAGCAAATTCCTGCATTGACCTGATTACCATCTCCGGTGAGAATGTCTGTCCTACCATTGCACCGTACAGCATCTCAAGTATATCAGTTGCTGATGGATCGGTACCTGAGATCTTTACGGTGGTGGTTCTGTCACCGATCTTCAGTGTAAGCTTTGTGTAGTTATAGTCTTTTTCTTTGAAATTCATAGTTCTTCTATCTCAAGAAACCTTGCTGTAAACTCGAACCAGTCTTCCGGAAACTCGTGCCCTTTGGCAATGTACTCGATTGGTAGTGCTATTGGCCAAAGTGCGAACATTGTAAACCTAATCGGTGTGGTCAGAATGTTTATCATCCTATGCCACCACTTCATTTCTAGAACATATATCATATATCTTCCGTCTTGGAGTTTCTCTCGATTAGTTCGTTGTATTCACTTATCCACTCATCAGGAATGGGGTAGTTGGCTTCCATGTAGCGTTTGATTGCCGACTTGAGTTCCATTATCCGATGGACCTCAAATATCCATTTCGGTTTGACACCGAGTGGTGGTACGGTTGAGCGTTTGAGTTTTGCCATATTATTTAGACTTTCCAGTTTCTCATGTATGCATCGTTCTCGGGCATTGCTACCACGGTCAGAATTTCGGCACCGTCTTTGCTGTATCCGTACTGGTGGCCGTAGTAGGTCGAAAGATCGGTCTTCTCAAGGTGCGAGAATGTCTTGTCAATGCGGGCGAGTAACAGTTTCTGGTCATTCTTGCCGTGGACAAGGATTGTCACGCAGTCGGGAAGGTTGAGGCGGACTTCGGGTTGCTTCTCGTCAGTGTTCTTGTTGATTAACTCAACCATGCAGCTGTTGAGTGCGTTGATTGACTGCTTCAGAGCGTCAATGTTTCCTGAGATCTTGATAGCTTGTCTTGCCATAGTCTTTGGGGTTTTGATTGATACACTAACATATATAAGACTTCGGTAAGACTTAAGTGGAAACTTTACGGAAGTCTGCCTATGGTGTGCTCGGTGATTACTTTGAATGACAGTCCGTTCCGCTTACAGAACTCGTCTGCCGCCAACCATTTCAGGACATTCTTCTTGTATTCCTCCATAGCCCACTCACAGCGTGGATCAGGCTTGAGTGTCAGTGCATACGGCTTTATCTCTATAAGGCACTTGTTGCCGTTCACGAACTCAACCACATAGTCGGGATAGTAGTGGTGCGGTTTGCCATCGGCACCCGTGTAAGGTATGCAGATACACTCACTTCCCCAATGTAATACCTTGTCTGAGCGCTCTAGCCATTGTATGAATTTCTTCTCGTAAGACGATCTATACACAATCGGTTCGTTCTGCTGAGACTCGAATAGTTTCTTGCACGACTTCGGGTTGACATAGCCTTGCTTGTATCTTGACTTCTTAGAAGGCTTTAGTGACTTTATGCGCTCGTCTTTCATTCTAGTTCAATGTCTTTTCTAGCTTGGTTCTTAAGTTTCTTTCTAAGGGCCGATGTGAAGAAAAGGATTCTTTTCAGCCTGAAATCCTTCTCCTTCAAGGCACCGCCACAGCAGTAACTGTTCTTAAGTTTCTTTTTCTTGTTCTGGCTCGACATTACTCTCTTTCGATTTCTTTTCCTCTGTCCGGATTATACTTGCAGGTATCAGGGTTGTGGTTCTCACCATCCTGGTGCATCTGGCAATAGTATATATGGAAACAGTCTTTGCAGTCTTTCATAGTGTTAGAACTCTGATGTGTTGTAAACGATTAAGGGTGTGTTCTGGATATACGGCAGTGATCTAATGGTGTTGCACTCAATGAACTCGGTGGCCTCATCGTATTCCATATCTTCGGTCTCCATAAGTTCTTCAACCATCCTGTCAAACGAGTAAACGGCACGACCGTCTGAAGTCGTACCGATTATCGCCGTGTCGAAACTTGGATTGTCGAACACGACTGCGTCTTCATACCCGAGATCTACTAAAGTCTGTCTATTGTCCATATATTGTCTGTTATTTTATCAACTTGTAGAATTTTATGTCTTCTGGGTTCTCCTTGAAATACTCTTCGGCACAGTCTTTGCAGCAAAATACCAGATATTTCATTGCGAACTTGTTTGGTTTACTTTGTATCCACATCTCATCAGCAAGTGGATTTATAGATTTGAAACGGTATATCGGGTGGTTTCTAGCAAAGTCCTTGATTTTACTATCCATAGACCCTATAGATATGTAACCACACCAGTCACATTCAAGAACATATCTCTTAGATATCATAACGGTATGTGTATTCCGTGGATATATTGCGTCCGTCCTTCTAAGAAGAACTTGCATTCGGTACTCGAGATCAGTTTCCACAGGTAAATCACCATCCAAGGTATGCAACTGTCATCCGTAAGGTCCATCTCAGTGGCATCGTATATCTTCCACACCTTGTCAAGGTTTCCGAAAATGTCTTTTGATCTCATGTATGCATCGTTCTCATCGAAACCCTCCTCAAGTCTAAGCATAGGTAGAATAGCATCATCGAATAACTTTCTGTGTGCGTTCTGCCTGTTGGTCTCCAACTGATACGGTGTCTGCCAGTCGTTTGCATCATTCTTGTACATCAGTATTGACTGCAACGAGAACAGGTATCTTAGACACCTGTCCTTGAATGTATCGTCTATAAAGTATTTGTCAAGTAAGCTCATTTCAGCATATTTCTTACCTTTGATATGTAGTTAGGATCTTGTGCATAACCCGTCTCGACAAGCCAGCGTAGATAGTCTTCTCTATCGGAATTCCGTTTGTATCGGTACTGCACCTTGTCACGGTATGCCAGCAGGCAGTCGGTCCAGTGGTTGAACGACATATACTGTTTCCGCTTCGAGTCATAGATACCCAGACAGTTGTTGCGGTTATTGTAGTGTGCGCTGGTGAAGTTGCCCGACTCAAGGCGAGCCTGTGCATACACCACCTCAGGGAACTTGATCTCAAGGACATCACAGACCAACAAGAAGTTGTCTCTCGACATCTTGAGATCTGTCAGCACCAATGTGTCAGTCTGTGTCTGAATAGAATCCATAGTGTCGGTTACATTAGTGGTGTTTGAGCAGTAACCCACAGCGAAACTCAACGAGAACGCCATTACGGCTATAACGATTGCTGCAAACCAGCTGAATCTAGTGTCTTTCATTGTCAAAGTCTCCAAAGTTTTTTGTTAATGAGCAAGTTATCAACGAACATGCCACCGTCAATCGGGAAACCTGCGGCAAACGGATGACCGCCTCCTGTGTTGTCTTTAGCAAGGTAGTTGTATTTCGCTACGAAGCTCAGGTCAATGTCTTCACTTGTGGGGTAACGAAGGCTTGCTGTGTCGGAACCGATCTCGTGGATAAGCAAGCAGTCATAGTCGGTGATACCACAGTCTCTCAACTTGTTGCTTGCGAGAATGGATACAAGAGATTTGTTCGTGATACCCACTGGGCAAAGGAACGCAAGTGCTTCAATGTCGGGTCCGATTGGCATTGGCAACGGCACACGCTGGTAGTGGTTACAGGTGTTCTCAATCATTCGTGCTTGGTTTCTGAGGTATTCTGCGAAACCGTTTGTGTCAGACATAAGACGGCAAAGATCGGTGTCGAAGTCGCATTCAATCGGGTTGACAATCAAGTCAATCATGTGACCAGCGAACTTGTGCGCGTTTTCTCCTGTCACACCTTGCAAGAAGAAATCAAGATAGGCATTCAGACAGGGTGCCTTGTGGTTAAGAAGTGTATATGCGTTGGTCTTGTTGATTGCGTTGACCTCACTTGCCCAGGTCCACAAGTCCCAACGGTTAACTATGTCGAGGAAATCAGAAAGGCGGTTGAGTTCCTCATTCCACCTTGGGAACAGGTTGATTCGATTGTCGAACAGTATCTCCTCGAAGCAACGGAACAGTTGGATTGCACCGCACTCGTCTCCCTCTTTTGATACGGAGCATCTATATCCGTGTCTGTCACATCTTGCAAGTTCTTTACCAAGTGCTTCAGACGATCTGTGGTGGTCGGCGAAAATGAACCATTTGGTGTTCTTGAACACCTCGGTAATGTAGTTGGATTTCCACGAGATATCTGAGACGACAAATAGAGTGTCATCGAACTCGTGGTTAAAGGTCTTTGAAAGTCGGTCGTGGATGACTGAGTCAATGGAAGCGTAGTCGCAGTTGTGAATCTCAACAGGAATGTCACCATGTCCCTCACTGCGAAGGAATAACGACATTGCTTGTGAAACGACATTGCAGGCATAACCATCAAGGTCATTGTGCGAGAATTGGACAATCTTTTTGAACATATCTTAAGATTTAAGTGATTTCTACATATACATATATAAGATTTCCAGAGAACTTAAGCCATAAAAAAGAGGGGAAGCTTGGCAACCCCTCCTAATCCGATATGGACCCGCTAACTTGTTCTTGCGGCCGCCCAGTGACCGGTGTTCTGTTATATGTTATAGCCAATACATTCTCTCGTAGTACTGCGAAGCGAACACCCGCAAGGCCGAGTCAATGAAGTTCTTGTGTCCTTTCGTCTCACCGTCAATCATATACTGCAAGGCTTGGGACAGATTCTTCATTGCATTGATACCTGCTTTCTGCAAAGCATCGTCACCGTTCAGGCAGGTGCAGTCGGCAAAGACATTGGTCCAGTCAACAATATATAACGGCATATTGTATGATATAATGGCGTCAATGTAACGCTTGAACTCCATTAAGAAGTCATCGCTTTCTAGGTCAATCCAGTAATTGTGATCTGACCACAGTTTCACCATAAGGTCGTATATGCCACGGCGGTACATTGCCAACGGGTCACAGGTTGTTCCTACTGTAAGTAGACTTCCTGAGTTAGCAGTTTTCATGCAACCGCAAGTTGAAGACATTATCGTTGAGTACTGCGGTTCGACAACCGAGAATATGGTAAGACTGTCCACCACGGTGTCGTACATTCCACCAGCGTAGTACTCGAGCATCTGCTTCTCACCGCGCTCCATAGACTCTTCGTCTTTGATTGCGAGTATCGTTGAAGCCAACCAAGTCCTGAACTTCTTGACATCTTCAAGTGTCAGTTCGGTGTTACCAGAGAACTTGTTAAGTGCTATATACTTGTCAATCGAGTTGGCTTTGTCGGTGAACTCCGTGTCCACGAACTCCTCGAACTTCTCGTATGGGAAGTTGGTGTATGGCAACGGTGTGTTCAGTCTACTTTGTTCCACGAACTGCGACACAGTCATCTCGGAGAACGGCACCACCCAGTTCCAGTTCAGTGCGTATGCGTATTTTCCTTTAAGATTGGTGTTGAACCAGTCCATCTCCTCTTGAGTGAACTGGGACAAGTCCTTAAGATATATGTCTTTGAACTTTACTATATTCATTTCTTACAAAGTTGTTTTCGTATAAGTAATAATAACTAGACTTACATGTTGGCTGCTAGGTCGCTAGACTGTTGCTTGTCCTTCAGTTCGTCTTCTTTAGCCTTCTGCGCAGCTTCTTTCTGCTTGTTGAGCATATCTTCGATCTTGTCAAGAGCCTCCTGTTTCTTCTTGTCGTACCAGTCGTTGACCTTCTGGGTGAGATCGTCTATCTTCTTGGTAAGTTGCTTCTTTTTCTTGTTTATGAATGTCTGCGACTTGCCTTTGTACTTTTCTGGTACCGCAGCCAGCTCCTTCTCGACCTCAGTGATCTTGCCCATCTTCTCGTCATAGGTCTTCTGCAACGAGTCAAGGGTCTCTTTCTTGAAGTCGTTGACCTTCTTGACTGTGTCGGCAATCATTTTCGCTAAATCAAGCATAATTACAACGGCATATTGTTTTTGATCTGTAGTATCATTGACTCTATTGATGCAACAGATGACTCGATATTCGACAGGTCAACTCTAGAAACATTACTACCACCAGTGTTACCGTTAGGCTGCTGTTGCTGACCTTGCTGTTGATGTAGTAATGCGTTGCGTTCTCTTTGTTCCTCCTTCTTGATACGCTTGTACTCCTCTGGGTCGTTCTTTCTCATGTCGGCCTCGATTATATAGTGCAGTTCCTCAGCAAGTTCAACGATCTTGTCAAACACTTCCTTCAAGGACTCGTTTACCGTCTCACCGAACTTCTGCATATTGACCATCAATCTGTTCAAACGGTCAATCTTGCTGTCACTAATCGAGTTGATTGCTTCGACCATATCCTCGGTGGCTCTGACCGATTTCTCGAAGTTGTCAACCTGTTTGACCTCCATTATCTTCTTCATTAGCACATCGTAGTCAGACAAGTGCTTGTATCTTACCTTGAATGCTGATGTCTTTGAGAATATAGCTTTGTCATCCAATGGATACGCATATCCTTCCATCAGCCTTCCTAAGCGTCCTTTCAGACCTTTGTCTTGGTCGGTTCCGAACAGATCTTTGGTCTTCGGGTCATCTATTGCCTTACCCATTTTGACAGTCATATCGAGTATCTTGTCTATGGTGTCAGCAAATGACTGTACTGTAGCTATTGCGTTCTGTTTCTTCTCAGATGTCTTTGACTTCTCACCAGTTATCTGGTCAAGGTGCGACTGTATACCATTAGGACCGACTATGAAATCTATTAGTAGACCAATGTTCTTTCTTATGCCTTCTGAGGACTCACTTAAGAACTTGTCAAGACTTTGCATTATCGGTTCTCCAGACTCGTCAACACCGACTTGTATCTGTCCTGAGGCCATCTTCTCGATTATGTCGAGAGTGTCCATCATAGTCTCAAGAACGGTTCCTATAAGACCTGTCTTCCTGTCGGCTCGTTTCAGTTCACGCTTTGACGGACCACCTTCACCGTTGAGTTCTTCGTTGACCTTCTTACCGATATGTCCTATGAAGTTAATGAGTGTGTCAAGGTTTCCTTCGACAATCGTTGACTTGGCAGCGATATACTGTCCCAAGTTCATCTTCTCGATTATGTTTCCTTCCTCGTCTTTTATCTCGAACTCACCATCCGACATCTTCATTATCAGATCCAGAGGAGCATTCAGAGATTCGATTATGTCACCGATCTTACCCATCTTTCTACGGGCACGGCGCAGTTCACGGTTCGATGGACCTTCGTTCATCTCCTCTGCCTTCTTGCCTATCCAGTTGACAAAGTCAAACAAGTTCTGTAAGTTCGTTGTGACCTCTGGTTTCTTAGCAGATATATAGTCACCCAGATTCATCATCTTAGGTTCCTCTTCGGTTCCGACATTGTACTGTCCAGAAGTCAACGATGTTATCAGGTCAATCATTGGTTGCAATGCACCCACTATCTGACCGACAAGCTTCATATTCTTCTTTGCTTTCTTAAGTGTCTTCTTGTCAACCTTTCCTATACCACCATCACCAGACACCTTATCAGCAATGATATTGAATGTATCTATAAGAGTTTCTATATTGTCCTCAACCTGTTTCTTGTGCGTCTTCAGGTAGTCACCGAGATTTCCAGTTATAACCTCGTCACCCTTACCGATTGGATTGCCTTCCTCATCGCAAGGACCGTAACTTATCGGACCAGAAGTCAACTTGATTACCAAGTCTAGCATTGCACTAATCGGCTTCATTATGCCTTTCATAGTCTTTGCGTTCTTCTTGGCCTTCTTAAGATCCTTTGTATCGTATGTGGCGATTGCTGTAGATATGTCACCGACAGATTTGACAAGCAACTGTGCAATGTCAACCGACCTTCCAATCATATTGCTGTCAAAGTCTTCCCAAGCCTTCGGTTTGTTCTTGTCATCGAACTCGACAGGGATACGACCACTACCCATCTTGACGAGTAGCGCCATTATTCCTGACAGTGCAGCCATCATGGCAAGCATCTCAGCTGACTTAGCAACTGCCTTTGTCATTTCCACAAGACCCACCTCGTTGATCTTATGGACTGTGTCGTTTATGGCGTCAACCATATTGGACATTGTTGCACCTACACGGTCGAATGAACTACCGTCAAGTGACTCCCACTTTAAAGGCTTGTTGTTCTCATCGAACTCGGTGGCGATTCTAAGTCTTGAGAATCCAAGAAGTATCAATGCAACCAACGACAACGGAAGCATCATTACAAGAGCCTCGTTAGCAAGCAGCATTGCCTTCGACATATCCTTGATACTTATCTTACTCAGTTCTTTTGATACGGTGTTCAATGCACCAGCAAGACCGACCATGACTTCACCCACACGGTCAAATGAACTACCGTTCAGGTTCTCCCACTTGGTTGGTTTGTTCTTGTCATCGAACTCAGTAGCTATACGCATTCTCGAGAAACCTAACAGTATGAGGGCAACAAGAGACAACGGAACGAGCATTAGAAGTGCCTCAATGGATATGGCGAGTGCCTTTGTCATGTCACCAAGGCTTATCCTACTCAGTTCTTTAGATATTGAGTTCAAAACACCAACAACACCTTGCATTGCCAATGACACCTCTTCGGTTTCACTCGGTTTAGGTGCGATTGCCTTCAATGCTTGTATCATTGCTGCCACAGCAACTAGCGAGACAATCATAACAAGTGATAACAGTGCATTAGCTGTTGCAACGGCTACCGCCTTCACAGACATTGCCGACATCTTGGCGACTATAACATCTATGGTGTCAATCAAAGGACTTATTGCCTGTTCAGCATCCTTTCCTATCAACTTGGACACACCGTATAATGCCGTAAGGGCAACTGAGAATACTAGTAATGCCACACTAAGAGCAACAAGGCCAATAGATCCAAGTGCTAACGGTATTATGGCGAATCCTGCAACGACAGCAACACCAACCAATGCACCTATGACACCGACAAGTCCTAGCATCTCTACGAAATCAGAGTCTTCTGCCACTCTTGCCAATATGGCCACGACAACTGAGAACATTATAAACGCCGCACCAGCAATCATAAGTGCCAATGCACCTTTTATAACCTCTTTCTTCAGTCTACTTAACAAGAACAACACACCAACCGCCATACCTACCATTAGTATGAACGCACCAAGAGATGCAAGTGTGAGATCTTGCACAAGACCAAGCATAAGTATTGACATTGAGAACAGCAAGAACGAACCGGCTATCAACAGTAACGGCATGCATATCTCAGGCATTCCTTCTTTGTTCAACTTGCCTTTGTTCACTAGGTGGTTAAGTAATACCAGTAGACCAACTGCCATACCAACCATCATTACGAACATAATCATTGACATTAGAGTTACATCCTTAGCCAATCCAAGGACAAGTATTGACAGTGAGAATCCCAAGAATGCACCAGCAATCATTAACAGTGATATGGCACCCTTTCTTATTGTTCCATCATCGCCTTTGTCCGCCAAGAATCTCATTACGGCGACTGCGGCACCGACAAGCAAGGCTATTGCAGCGAAACCAATGAGTGCCTCTTTTATATGTGCAGCTATAACGGTTCCTACAATCACAATGGTTGCCGTCATTATCAAGATCTCAAGAGCAAGCAACACTAATGGTTTGAACGATTTCTTTATGTCATCCTCGTTTTCGCTTATCTCCTTGATTGGTGAAATGAGTATATCTACGAGTTTCTTTGATTTCTCTTCGGCATCGTCACTCGTCTTGGCTTTGTCAACTATCAGGGATATTATTCCTGCGGCAGCCATTACACCGACAAGCACCTTAGACATACTTCCTAATGACTCTATAGAATCTTTTGCTTCATTCAGCGAGTCACCGTCAAGTTCACTGTTCTTCATGGTCTCATATACACCGACCATTGCCTTGATGAACTTTGTCATTACACCTGTCTCCTGGTTAAACAGTATGTCAATCCATTCACTATCCTCAGGGACATTGGCAGCTTCGGTGTTCAACTTGACCACTGTGGTGATTGCTTCTTCAAGACTATTGGATATGATTGATAACTCGTTTATGTCTTCTGCAGCACCACTGTCAACGACAACATTCATTGTGTCAACGAATGACATTATGGCTTTTGTGGTCCGTGAAGTAGTTTCTTCACTTATATCACTCGTCAATTGTGCCATATTTCCAAGTGCTGCGACACCGGGCTCAAGCAATGTCATTGTCTCTGACATATCCTTGGCCATTGATGCTATATTAAGTTGCGGCGACTCTACAGACAAATCACTTAGATCTTTGTATGCTGACATTACCATTCCAACCGATTTCTCAGCAATGGCAACCTTTAAACCAGCACCTATAGCGTTGTTAGCAGACTCTTTTATGCCACCAATATCATCGAATAGTGAAGAAATTGCTTTTCCGGCATCCGATATTCCTTTGAAATCATTTTTCCCAACACCGGTGTATTTGTTTTCCATATCCATTATGTCAGATATACTAGACATTATGTTGGATATAGAACCGTAAACCGTTAGTCCGTTAGATTCTTGTTTACCAAGCATTTTGGATACCAGTACAAGTCTACCGACAGGAAGTTCCATTTCTGTAAACGGATCGAATGCCTTCTTCTGGAATTCATCAACGAATTTCTTCAGACCCTCCATGTCCTTTATGCGTTCCTCATACTTGAAGTCTGGAACCATACCATACATAGAGTTCACCATACCGTTGAACGACTTTGCAAGCAACGGTGTCATCATCTGGAACTTGATTGACTTCTTCAACACTGGTTTGAAGTCGAATGAAGCGATCTTGTTACAGGTGTCAATGAACGAACTTACTATGTCTATTACACTTGCTTTCTTACCACTGATAACCCGTTCGGTTGACTGGTTGGTCTCTGTCAAGTTCTCTTTTCCATCATTTGCATTGTATGAAGATAGTGTCTCGGTGACACTTTCCGTACCCTGACTACCCATTAGAAGTTCGAGAGCTTCCTTTGAACCACTTGTGTCAATCTTAGAGAACGACTTGATTAGTTCTCTTACCATCATTGACATTGAGTTGGCAAGTCTTCTTGTATCTCTTCTCAATTTCAATGGCCCCTTGATACCAGAAATATCAATACTAGATACCTTCTGTATCGGGTCAACCATCTTTGATACGAACTCACCGATACGGAATATAGTGTCTTCTGCGGCGAAATGCGGTTTGAAATAGTCAATGTTCTTTATCTTGACATCGGTTGCATTACCTTCATTGTCAAGTTCTTTCTTTGTCAGATATTCTCTATACTTACTTCCGTCAGGAGCTTCCTTTTCAAAGGTAACATATTCCGTCACACCAGATTCTTTCCAACCGATTATGTTCTCGATCTCAGAACTGTTAAGATACTTCGCCGTATCAATAAGCATCTTCACCATAGAGTCGTATGATGCGACAACTGTCTTACCGACACGGCGTATGCGTCTCTCGACACGAGATCCGTTAGGAAGTTCAGTACCTGACACCTTGTTTATGGCCTTGACCATTGCATCGATGGTGCTTGTGACACCAAGTATCTTGTCGTTTATAAGATACTGGATCTGTGTCTCTTTTTCTGGTGGTACCGGATATTTCGAGTTGAAGTCCTTTCTTAGTTCGATCTCCTGAAGATCAAGTTCCTCAACCTGTTTCTTGTAGTCTGGACTTTCGGGATTCAGACCTTTACGCTTTACACCGATCTTTTCCACCTCAAGCTCCATATCACTCTTAGCAACCTGCCAGTCATATATCGCATTCTTGCTTTTCTGAGTCTGTACAGCTGTTGCACCGAAAGATTGTTCAATCTGTGATATCTTAGATATGTCGAGATTACTTTGTATACTTTCAAGAGCCTCCATAAGAGACGGTATGGCTATGTTACCCACAATAAGTTGACTCTGAGAAGACTTCACGATTCTGTCAAGCTCTTCTTGTGATGGTAGTGCGGCTAGAGATGCAGTCACACCCTTTATAAGATCTGCAGCACGCTTCGACTCAGCAACCGACGGATCAATTGTAGGTGTCTTCTTCTGGACAGCAACTTGCTCTTGTCCAGCAAGTATCTCATCGTATGTGTATTGCTTAAGTGTCGGGACGGCCGATTGCTTTCCGTTTCTCTCATCACCGAGTAACACCTCAGAGTATTTGTTACCACTTGCAAGGAAATACATCTTACCGGCATTGTTACCAGTTCCAACAATCTGATTAGGTAGTTCTTTAGCCATATAAAGCCGTTTCTTTGTCGTTGGTATTAGAATAATCTTGCGGTTAAGTCTTCTGAATTCTTTGTGTTAAGATCTTTGAAAGTCTTTTTATCTATCTTTGTAAAACCCCATAGAAAATGAGAATCATCAGCCTTAACTACGAGCAGGAAGACTCCTGTGTGCAATGCAAGTGCAAGTTCGCATACAACCCGAAAGACCTAGAGTTTGAAGAAACGACAGGAAAGTATGTGGTCCGTTGTCCCAACTGCACTCAGAAGAAGTATGTCGAACCAGAGCAATGGTTCATTGACAAATACAACGATTATGTCAAAAGTCTTAACCGCATAAAAACAAGGGTTGATTTCTAAACACTTCTTAATTCTTGATTATATTCCTGCATAACTAAAACTATATGTAATGGAATCTAACCAAGAAAAACCAAAGATCACTCGTGAAGAGTGGTTGGAGCACGCCGTTGAACTGATTGACACTCAGATATTCCACGGTGAGCTGAAAAGCTCTGAGAAAGAGTACCAGATCGCTTGTGGTTGGTGCAAGTCAGACAAAGCTATGGGTGAGACGATCTTCCCTCCAACGGACGATGAGAACCCTGACTTGGATGACTTCTTCCCAGTAACTATCCACATGTCGGTGAAAGAGAAATCCGTTGAAGATATGGTGATTGCGCTTGTACACGAGTGCATCCACGCATTCTTCGACATTCGTAACCACGGAAACAAATTCAAAGAGAAGGCCAAGGAAGTAGGCTTCGAGGAACCGATAACGAAGTTCCATCCGACCGAGTGGTTGCGTAACGACTGCAAGATCATAATCAAGAAACTTGTCGAGAAGTACGGTGAGTTCCCCGGTAAGCCAGTCACAGGCAAGAAAAAGCAGACCAAGGAACGCAAGAAGAGCATATTCAAACTATTCTGTCCGAACTGTGGGTTCGAGTGCAAAGCGAAAAAAGATGATGTCGAGAAGTTCGGCCGTCCTACCTGTGCATGCGGTGGACTGATGGCATTGGATCTCGAGAATGAATCAGAATCCTCAGAAGAGTAACCTCAATCTTAGACCAACAAGACAAGAACTGAACGATTTTCCTGTGGAGACAATGAAGATGGATAGCTTCTGGTGTTCTTTACTCGGTGAGTGTGAAGAACCAATGGAGTATACCATATCTTAAAATAGCTTTTGAAATATGCTGATATATCTTACAACAAAGTTCGACATATCGCAGATATCCTTCCAGATACACCCAGTGAAATGGAATGTGTCACTTATGGGTGAGACGGACCGAGAATATACCAAGCAACTACCTGGTTTCTCTGTTGATGAACAAGGTAGGGACACCTGGACAGTAGAACTCTCGATAGACAACGGTCGCATACACGACTGGCCTCATGGTATGGACGCCGAGGTCAGTCTTTACGATCCAGAAGGTATATATCTACTCGAGGACAAAGACGGTAATTCTATAGTCTATGTCGGTGAACCACCCGAGTGTTTTAGGTTGATTGACAAGAAAGACCTGTCGTTCCGTGTTTCTGAAAACGGATACATTGAAGACTGGAAGATATCTATAGATCTGTTGAAGGAGTGGGGTAGTAAAGCCACACTAAAGGAGTGCAAACCAGAAGAACAATGCTAGGAGAATACATTGACTTTGAAGAGCTACCCGAAAAGAGAGAATATCTAGAAAGGGTGCGAAATACCAACAAACCGACATTCGAGGACTTTGAGAAGGCTTTTACAGAACTCGGTTTTGCCAAGACCTATGGTAATGACGGAAACGAGACAACACCGAATACCTTCTCAAGGTCTGTCGAGCGTGTGGTTGGTAAGATGGTAGTGAACGGTGTGGAGAACCTTAAGAAGGACATCAACACTTTAGATTTCAGGTATGTTCACGATGATTTCGGTGAAGTTGACGGAGATATATGTTCAAGACTCGAAGTCACAATAACCACCGGTCCTAGTAAACAGAACATCGTCTTCGAGGAGACGGTGTATACCAGACCAGAGGATCTTCATTTGTTCACAGATATTTTCTTAAAATCACTTGGTGTGCAATGAAACTAAAAGAATTCATAGGTAGTTCTCTTGTCGGAAAGAAACTCAGATTCTTGTGCAACTGCACTGCGCACATTGATGTCTCAGGAACGATAGTCGGTTACACCGTATTGTCGAATGAGATCCTGTTCAAGGTGCAGACACCCGAAGGCAAGCTATACGAGATCGGTGAGAATCATCCGAACATGACCGTGGAAACCTTATAGGCTTAAGTTTCCGAGATATAGTATATCTATATACATAAACAAGAACATTATGGCCATTTCCAGTCACAGTAACAGCCAATCGGTACAACATAGGTTTACAATCAAAGATCTAGATTCAGCAAACCATCTTGTAACAGCACTTGAGAAAAACGGTTGCCGTATGGTTTCTAAGAGTCAGTTGGAGTCATTGACAATGGGACCAAATTGCTTTGAATCCGATATATATATGCCTCCTGTGTACTGGCCCATGACACTGTATTCTATAGAGACAGCATTCGATTCAGATTTTCCAGCTATGGAGACAAAGATATTCATATCCAACATGGATGGTATACTGTTGGAGGTTAGAATGCTGAATGACAGTATATCTGAGATTACTAAGTTGGATATCAGACGAGGCTTTAAAAGGTTGTATCCAAATGATCTTGTAGAGTTCTTGGACAACTATGTGAAATACTATGTTCCAAAAGATGAATCGAACCGATACAAACCACAGTGGATATTATAAAACAACAAATCCGGTACCTCTTTCGAGACACCGGATTTTTTTCGGTCGTTTGGATTGTGATTACTCAGCGTCCAAGCGGTTGCGCTCTTCCTGAACTTCGACACGGATTTCCTGGGCCAGTGACTTGATCTCCTGCATTGCCTTGCGGATACGAGGACTTGCGGCCTTCACTCCCTTGCCGTAGAATTTCTCAAAGTCGGGTTCGATGTTTGCGATAACCTGTTTAAGCTGTTCAAATTTTTCCATCTGTGTATGTAGTATTTTTACTTTTTCCTTAAGACACCATAAAAATAGCACACTGGACACGGATTTTTAAGCAGAAACTAAATTTTCCACACGGATTTTGCACATTTCCACTTAAATTGTTGTCCTACAAACTGTTGCAGAATGAAAATTATTTGAAATATTTTACGATCTCTTCGTAAGAAACTTCACCACCTGAGCTATCCTCGGGATCTTTCATTGTGCATACCCTGAGTTCTCTATGGTGGAGAAGGTATGACATATCGCAGGTTCTTATGAATATCACCATATTACCGTCATAGAACCTTATCCAATGTGTGCCTTTGTCACGCATTTTCTTACCAGTTTGATAGCATTTCTCACCCGTTTCACTATAATGCTTAACCAACTTGTCAACAACCACACCATCAACCTTTGTGAACTCGTTATCATTCAACCACTCTATTATTCCTTCGTGGTCAGTGCGCTTCGCTGGAAACGGTGTGTAGTTGTACGGTGAGTTTCCTTTTGAGCTTATGGCTTCGGTTATCAACTTATCATCGAAGTATTTTCGTATGTCGTTGAAGTCAATGCGTTTTCCTATTGACTGATATTTCAATTTGACCTCGCACATTGGTGTTCCTGGAAGATCCTTCACTTTGCAAGTTCTTATGACAAATATCTTTTCACCGTCACAGATTTTCATCCAATGGGTGTGCGGATTCGTGGTGTAGCTTGATACACAGTAAGTTCCGTTACCGGAAAGATCTGAGTAAGCGATTAGTTTTGTATCCTCAAGAGAAGATATCCGCTCAAACTCGTTTTCATTAAGCCAGTCAATTATACCATCCTTGTCCATACGGTTCTTAGGAAACGGTGTATGGTATTTCGGTTTCGGTGTGTTCTTGTGAGAACTTATAGCTTCTGATATGTATGTATCAATGGGCCTCATTGTAGTAATTAACTATATCTCCATAGTCTATGTCTTTATAGATGATTGTGTCGGCGTCACACCATTGGCAGGATACTGTTGCTCCGAACACGGTTCCTTTTCTGATTGCTGACATACCGCAAGTCCGTATCCAGACGATCTTGCTGCCATCGTATATCTTTATCCATTGTGACATTGGATTTTTCGTGTTGTATGTACCCCTTGTATAGCATATACCGCCGAAACTTAGAAGATCAATCTCACCCCTTACTTCACCTATAAACTTGAAGTCGTTGTCCTCCAACCAATGTATTATTTCACGGTGTTTGGTCCTGTCATTCGGAAACTCACCATCGTACTTTCCTACTGAGTTCCTATGAGAACTTATGGCTTCAGATATGTATTCTCGTAAATCCATTAACTGTTGAAGTATCTTTGGATCTCTTTCATGGAGCAATACTTGAAATTCCTCTCAAATTTGCAGTTTCCTATGGTTGGTTTGTTTATATATGATACCGGTTCTATACCATGTCTTATACTACTCGCAGGACAGGTATATATCAAGAACATCTTTGTTCCATCATAGAAAACTATATAGTGTGTTCCTGGGCTACTATTGTGTGCACTTACATAGAAGCATCTTTCTCCCGTTGAGTCATAATGCTCTATAAGATCATCACCTATGTATGTCCCGAAGAACTCTATTGATTTGAAACCGTTATCTACCAGCCATTCGATTATTCCGTCCTTATCGGTTCTCTTCTGCGGAAACGGTGTATAGCCCATACCAACCGAGTTGGCTCGTGAGCTGATTGCTTCGGTGATATATGTTCTAAGATCTTGCATTCTTTTCTATTTCTTCTTTTACTTCTTTGTATGTTGCAGCTGTCGGATGGTCGCATTGGTTAGCACCGTAAAGTATGACATTTCCGTTCATGTTCCTAAGGTTCTCGGTGCCTTTCACTGTTCTTATAATATACATATTTACAGAGTCGTATGCCATTATCCAACTAGAACCATCGGTTTCGTATAGACCGAGTAGATAGCATTTCTTACCAGTCCTTTTGTAACAATCATCAAGTTCATCACCTCCAGACAAACCTGTGTTTGGAACTTCGACATATCCCATTCTATCGAACCAGTCTAGTATTTCTTCCTTGTTCGGTTTGATTGGGAAGTCAACACTGTTTCTTCTCGAGCTAATGGCTTCTTGTATGTAGTTTCTAAGATCCATATCAGTCACCGAATATTTCATCTACCTTGTCGGCAAAATCATTTATGTCACTGAATCTATCGGGAAGTGTTTCAGTTTTCATATCTCTATACCGCATTGAGTCATCAAACCAGTTGGCCTCACCAGTCCGTATCATGAAGTTGTGCCTCCTTGTACCGAATGATATCCATTCGTGAATTTTCACACCATCATAGTTACCGGTATAGTATATGCGGTCATTTTCGCCTTTCGTGAATTTCTCTATTACACCAGGGGTTATACCCTGTCGTATCACCACCTTACGGAAACCGTTTCCATCAAGCCATTCGATTATGGCGTCTTTATCTGGCTTTCTTGGAAAACCACCTATCTTCATACGGTATTTTCCCGAGCTGATAGCTTCGGTTATTCCGAAGGAATCTGCGAAAAGTGTTGAGTTTATATAGTCTTTCAGATTCATACAATCATTTCGTTTACTTTGTCTGCGAAGTCATCAAGATTTGTGAACGCCATTAGTAGGCGGCCTTTCGGTAACTTCAGATCCATCTTGTTAAGATCATACATTCTCAGTGAACAGTAGCTATCTGGTGAGTCAAGGAAATTCTCGAAGTCTTTGTCTAGACGCATTTTGAAGAAACAGTTCCTGTCACCGAACTCTATCCAGTGTGTTCCATCACCTTTGAAATCACCAAGATTGTATATCCTATCACCGTATTGTCTTATATAATATAGAACTTCGTTGTCTTGTATTGACCTTCCTATTTGTGACTTGACAAGGACAAATCCGTTCTTTTTCAACCACTTCTCTATGTCGGCTCTATCGGTGGATATCGGGAAATCCGTCATGCGGTGCTTTCCTGAACTAACGGCTTCAGTTATTTCTGAACCAATAGATTTCCTTATAAAGTATTCCAAAGTCATGTATCACCAACCGTATTCTTTTTCTACATCGTCCCAGAACTTCTCAAGTGATGTGAAACCGATTACCATTGCACTACCGTGCTCATCTCTCCACCATCGTGTCAACGGTCCACCCGGATCCATAAAGTTTGTGGTGTCTTTGACATTTAGGTTTGTATCTATTCTATAAGTCTTGTCCGAGTCTTTTGATGTAAACGCAACAACTGTGTTGTTTGAATGTAATGGTATGCTGTATATGTCCTTACCTATAGACTTTGCTACATCACTAAGAGTTGACAATAACCATTTTCTGTCCCATTCTACTCTCTCAAACCCCATATCCTCAAGGAAATCCTGTATGTCATACTTTGCCTTCATACCTCTTCGGTCATCAGGATATGATGCTTTCCTGGAACGGCCTTTTCCAGAACTTATGGCTTCATTTATATAGTCTTTCAATTCCATTACAATTCAAACTCGTTTTCAATGGCGGATGCGAATTCTTCTACGGTGTTGTATCTTGTCACATTTCCACCCTCAACGACACACTGGAACGGTGTCCACCAAGATCTTCCTTTGAGAGGGTGATTTGGACTCAGATCTATCTGGAACAGTATCTTCCGTGTACCGAACTGTATCCAGAATGTTCCTTGTCTATCAGGGTTGCAAACACCTATGTGATATACCCTATCTGTGTCGTTCTTAGTATATTTGTTTATGCTAGGACCGGGGTGAAGTGTGTTGTTTTCAGAGATGTATCTGAAACCGTTCTCTTCCAACCACTTGGTAATGACATTCTGTTCCATAGTAATAGGAAACTTACCGAACAGTTTCTTACTATTGCTGCGACCACTCGATATAGCTTCTTCTATGTATTCCACCAGATTCATATATTAAGATATCTATCTATTGTCGCAACCACATCATCAATATCTGTAAGTAACACCTCGTCATACTTCTCGTTTTTCGGGTCGTATATTCTTGCAAATAACTGTTCGTAGCTGAAATGTGTTACTGCATTTGACATATCCGAGGTCCGTATGGTTATCATGCAATCCTCGTTTCCGAACGACACCCAATGCGTAGGAGCACCGGCATACTGTCCTGTGGTGTATATTTTTGTCTTCTTGTTTCTGGTCATCTTGGACACTCTGTCATAATCCGACTTGTCAAGTTCATATATAATGGAACGGTGGTTTGTGTCAACTTCCTTGTAACCGTTTGCTTCCAACCAGTTAACTAGGGTTTCCTTATCTGGTATAGTACCGTTCTTGAACGGGAAACCCAACTTTCTGTACTTACCAGAACTTATAGCTTCGTTTATAAACTCTTGCAAAGTCATTTCTCAAGAGGTGTATATTTGAAGTTCTTGACAAGTAACTCGGTGTCCATACTGACTTTGTGGTGCTCAGGGTCCTCGGTCCAGATATTGATTATGGCGTCCATTACATGGTCAGGATTCTCGTTGTTGTTAATCAACTTGTCCACTACCTTACCAGTGATCTTCCTTACACTACGACCGTTTGCGAAGAATTCTACAGAATCCGGTTTCCAGATGCATTTGTATTCAATGAAGTTCTCGGATGGATCCAACGGTTGCTTGCATTTCAATATGTTGCGGCTACCGACATGGGTCTTTGAATCCTTTTCGCCTTTCTTGTCGAGATAGTGGACATTGGTTGTGGTTCTCCAACTCTTGAAGAACCAGGGGAAATATTTTGTCGTCTTGTGCAACCAGTTTCCGTCCTCAGGCCAACCCTCTTCGATGTCAATCTCGGGTGGCCACGAATGTTCACCACTTAACCAGAACGATGCCGATAGGTAGGTTCCCTTCGGCATCTTCATTTCTAACGAGAAAGTACCGTAATCAAACGGTGTAGTGGTTCTTACTATGCCAACGGCTTTCGTTGGGTTGTATGTCTTGTGGTCCCAATGGTGTATCTCGGTAGGCTTGTCCATTACCTTCAAGTGAAGGACTTGGTCTTCGTCTACATAAGCACATTCATCGCAATACCATTCCCAAGGTTTCTGCGGGTGGATCCTTCTTCTTCCTTCCATCACAGACACCCAGTCATATCCGCACCAGTGTATCATATATGAGTCGTTATATTAAGATTCTTCCGTTTCCAGTGGTTCACCAGTAAACTCATCCACATCAGCTACTCCAGTGAACAGGTCAATGTCAACCTTCGAGTTCCTTTCCTGCATCTGCTGTATGAATGTCTTACTACCACGGTGCGTGTCCTTCTCAATATCCGGCTCCTTTTCTTGCGTGTCATCGTCATCAGACTCTGACCTGAAGTTCAATTCTAACTGATAACCTTTAAGTAGATTGGTCATATTAGCAACAGTCTCATCCATTTGCTTCTGTATGCTCAGAAGGTTGGACTCTATCTGTGCTTGCGACCTGTACAGTGATGCGTTTGTCGGCTGACTTGGTATGGCAGCAACGAGTATGTCATGGGTCCGCTCAGATGATTTTCTCATCTTGATTAGTATTCTCATTGACTCAATGAAAGTCTCGATACGCTTCTTGAGACTAGGGTTCTCATCCATAAATTTCTCATCGAAGTATATCTTAGACAGGTTGGTGACCAACTCGACAGCACTGGCTTCGGCCTCGCTGTTGATCTCCTCCATGTCAATTGACTCTACGATACCCTCTGGATCAATGGCCAACCCACCGTCTTCAGCTGCGGTTGTCAGCATCTTCTCGAGTGCATCGAGACTATCATCTATGTTGCTCTTCTTAGTCATAATTACCTATATAATAATGGAAATCACTGTTTGACGGCCTTAAGATACTCGCACATCATCTCCTTAAGAGACTTCACGAGTTCTTCAGCGTATTTCGCATACACATATTCGGATATCTCGTCAATCGGGACATCCATTGTGTCTGTTAGCATTGACAGTGTACTGTTCAACTGGGGCCATTCCCACGAGATTGAAAGGTTAAGTTTCGGTCCTTCTGGTGCCTTCGAGAATGCCTTCTCAATGATTACCCTGTTCACGGACTCTTTCGTTACCTTTGGTTCTTCATTCTTTGCTGGTTGCTGCGACTTTATGGGTCTTGTCAACAGGTCAACTTCTTCTTCGTCTAGTCCTTGCAACAGGACATCGTTGTCTATCGCTGGTTGCTGTTGCTTGACTGGACCGTTCAACGGACCATCGGTTTTGACAAGATTCTGTATCACATTGTAGTTCAGCATCTGGCCTTTGTCGGTACGGACATAAAGCACATTGTCTTGGAAAAACTGGTCTACTATTCTGTACGACTCACCAGTTTTCGGATTACTCCACCAACCAGTAAGATCTATACCACTTGCTGTGTCGAATGATATGGATTGGTTCATTTCGTTAATTTGTCTTTTCTATCTTGTATCCAAGTCCCAATATCACTTTAAGGGCCTCTATGGATATGTCTCTATCGTATTTCTTTTCGCTTTCCGGTAATTCGTTGTATGGTATAAGACATGGATGTTCCTTTCTCGTGTCGTTTCTTTCGGGACCGTATTTCCAACCCTCACCAATCCTGCCTTTGGCCCATAGATCGTGTGTGTTCTTCGCTAGAAGTTCTGAAAGTTCCATTATGTCCTCAGAAAGTTCTACACTTGCTGTGTCAATAGGTTCTGGTTTGTATGTATCCATATTACTCTTTGAAATTCTCTATTATCGTCTCCGCAGCACTTGGGAATTTCACCATTACTTCGACAATGGCAGCCACCCGTTGCGGATCCTCGTTTGAGAAGTATATCGATGTACTGTTCGGCATACCATATATCTTAGATACATAGTCGCCGAGATCAACCCGTTCAATTTCTTCTCGTTCTGTGAAGTTGTATTGCCGTTTCTCTGTCCTGTGACGGTTCATTCTATCCGATTGGTTGCAGTCCATCCAGACAAAGCACACTCTATCTGGTAAAGCTTTCATTGGCATACCGTTCAACTGGTTCGGTGACAATACAATCACATCGCCTTGCTCGAACTCACTTGTTGACAGAGTCTCGTAGTTACTTGACATATTCTTGTCCACATCCGAGAAATACACATAAGCACCGTTCTCGAATATGCGGTTCATCTCTTCTGTGGAAAGGATCTCGTATAACGGCTTGTTATAGTCAAGTGTCTCGCAGTTCGTGAAGAACTTAGCTACACGGATACCTTTCTTTGAAAGATGGTCTGCAGCTTCCAGTTTACCAGAAGCGTGCAGACCTGTGAGTATATACTTCATTGTTATTTGATACTAGGCATTTTCGGCATTGATGGCATCTTTGGTGCCTTAGGCATGTACTTACCGCTTTGGATATCCCTCATTGACGGCATTCCCTTAGGCATCTTCGAGGTGTCACCGTTCTCCTGTTCTTCTTTTTCTTTCTTGAACATTTCTTCAAGGTCGTCTAGTAGAAGTTCGTATTGCCAATACGGGAGGCATTCTACCTCACTAGGTGGCAGATACAGGTTCTTTAGGAGAACCGCTTCACTTCGTACCAAATTTCTTATATCTACTTTCAGTAATGAATAGAGATTTGACTCCATTTGGAAAGTGAACTGAACTTACGACCTCCTCGCCGCAGTTCGGACACTTCGTCTTCATTGTCTGAAGTGGTGTTACGGTGATGTTCTTTATTACATCTTGCATGAACAGGAACATATCCAGACTCCATGCCTTGTACTGGCGCTGCACCAATGAGATCTGACTGTCAAGTGTTGACGGGTCTTTCGAGGCGTTCTTCAACAACCACGGTAGATACTTGATGAACTGCTCATCAATCTTCTTTCCGTTCTGGACTTGTGCATACACCCATTGCAGGATCTGCTCTTCTTTACCAAGTGTCGGGATATAGAGTTTAACCATATCACCGTCCACATCGTATTGTGTCGGGTCAATCTCCCAGCAACGGTCGGTTGAATTCCAGAACTTGTTGATAATGTCTTCATCTGGATACTCGAAGTTAAGTGTGTCAGGGCCGAGAACGAATGTAACAGGGTTACCGCACTCTTCACATTCCTCGTTATACTCAAGTCTAGCCTCACCTTTCGAGAATGTATACTCACGGACTTTCAGGATGAACCAGAAACGGTCCCACGAGTTAATGTTCTGCCACGAGATCGTAGCGTCACCAGCTTTGATACTCACATTGGACTTAATGATCTCGTTGTAGACCGAGTTCAGTTGTTCCATACGGGCATCGTCAATAGCTGACCAGTTCTTGATTGACTCGACACTTGCTGGACGGACACGGAACTCCCAGTTTTCTGGGTAGAATGTCGAGCGTTTACCGATATCTTCTCTCGAAATCGGGATCCAGCCGTCTTTGATGTCAACATTTCCAGAATACCTTTCTGAATGCGCTTCACGAGACTTCTTGAGGAAATCGTCCATCTCTTTCTTCTCACCCTCGTTAAGTGCGTTGGGATTCATTGGGTCATGCTTAAGCTTTCCCAATCCCTTAGTCTCCTCGCCACCCATAGAACCTATCTCGTTCTCTACGGCGGTGAAATCTTGTTCTTCTTTCTTTGTAGCCATTTCTATTAGTTTAATGTTTTATGCCGTAAAAATGCAATCTGGAATATAAGAAATAAAGACTTCCAACAACTTTATTTCAAAGAATTTATAATTTGTTGGTTTATAATATGTTATATCGTTTCAATTCTGACATATCAGAAACCTCACCAGAATTGTTTTGTGTCAAAGTTAATACATTTGTCATCTGAAAACAAAAAACCGGTCCTGGGTAGTTTCTACTACCTCAGAATCGGTCTATACCGCAATATGGTCTATTGGTTAATACTGGACTCCTCTTCCGTCGGCGTGTGCAAACAGATTTCCTTCTTCCTTTTCAAGGAATTTCTTGAAGTCTTCGGCGTCCTCACGGTCAACCAGTATGGTCACACCGATTGGTAAATCTTCTTGGTCTTTGAAGTCGTTGAAAGCTACACGGAACTGTACTTGCGAAGCTTCGTTCACGATTGCCTCTTCTATAGAATCTTTAATTGGTTTCATTTTTATATCTCTATATATTCTACTGATTTGAATTTGTATTCCTTTTCTGCATTCTTGCAGCGCTTGAACAACTCATCTTTCATTGCATCGTCAATGCAATACACACACAAGTTCTTTCCGTTCATCAGGTTTCCGAACTTGCTCATGTTGGAGTTTATCTTTGCATAGTCGTTGCTGTCTAGCATAACACTGTCGTAGTCGTATATCGCCAACCAGAATTCTCTGCTGAATGTCGTATCTCGGAAATCCTTTGCTTCTTTTGCGGTGTTGAACACAAACTGGCATCTTGGATGATTATAGTATTCTCTTGCATTATTGAAATACGGTATATGTGCTAGACTTCTACCATCGGACCCCAATATCTCTGACAGTGGAACATCTATGTTTCCGTTTCTACCTTCGTTTATGTAATCTCTAAGATCTTTCATATATCGTTGTGCTAGTTATTTTGTGTTTATATTTTGTGTTTATGCTCCACCACCGTCTCGCATTGCGATTAGTTCAGCACCAGATTCGGAACCAGCAAGACGCATTTCTTCCTCCTCCTGCTGTTTCAGTTTCTTGTTCTCACGCAGGTCTGCCTCGCTCATCTTCAGGTATTTCTTCACAAGGAACTCACTTGAGAAGAACTTAATGTCGTTACCTTCAGCGTCCATGTCAACCATTGAATCCTTCATAGTCTGTATGAAGTCAACTCGCTTCTGCATAAGGTCCATCTCCATCATCTCCTCGAACAGGTTGTACGAGTTGTACTTCAACTGTATAGAGTTCAGGAACGGACGCTCCTCTTGTAGTTCTGGAATGTCCAAGCACAACTGTATAATCATGGGCTTAAGCAATACCTGTGAGAACTGGTTACGCAGACGGGTAACGAAACGACCGAAGTCAATCTCGATACGGGCAACCGAAGCGGCGTCAGCACCGAACCACGACTCACCACTTTCTTGGTCGAAACGGCTCAAAGGCACTTTCGATATGCGGTACAACTGGTTCTTGAAGTACTTCAGATAATCAGAATCTTGCAGGTCTGGTCCGTCACCACCAAGTGTCTCGATGTCAGGGGTACCAGCTTCAGATTCTGGCATCCAGTATTCTTTGTTGAACGGCAGATTCACTTGTCCGTTGACACTCAACTCACCGGTATCTGGGACAAACTTTATATCCTCCTTATATCTGTTCATTGCGCTAGACAGTGTCTGCATAGCGTGAGCGCGGCTCATGTTACGGACAGGAATGGTGAACTTCAGTTTGTATGAAGCATTAGTGATTGTCCAGATCAACTGTGCTTGCTCTATTATACGGTATATGTTGAACGGACGGATAAGTCTTTCAAGATAACTGATACGAGATATTGCATTGGTCTCTTGGTATTGCAGGTAAACAACCTGGGAGTCCAGTAGTTTACGCTCCTTACCTTGTATGCCTTTGAACTGTACCCAGTAGAACTTGTTGTTGTCATATACTTTTGTCAGTGTAACGGCGTCAAGCGGTATAAGTCCTATGATCTTTGTAGGCTTCTCTAGTGAGTCATATACGATCTCCCAAGCGAGAATGCCTTCGATTAACCAGCGTTTGAAGTCATCCCAAGCGTTGACTCGCCAGTTCAGTGTCTTGTACAAGAACTGGAATGTCTTGTCAATGTTCTTCTGTATCTTGTCTTGTGTCTTCTTCGAGAAACCAGTCATATCCTTGACATCAATGAACGGTTCGGCGAAATACGCATAGTTAGAGTCGTATACTATAGACTCGTTTGTCATTGTGTCTAAGATATCTTCAAGTTCGGGTTGCAGTGCAAGGTTTCTTAGAGCCTCTCTTTTTATTCCATAATCCTTCTCAAAGAAGTTCTTGTCACGGTCGGATTTTACCTTCCAACTGGAACCCATTGCGTTGAACAGGTCTCCATTCAGAAGTTTATATTGCTTGTCAATCAGGTTTGGGTCGGCTGGAATGGCTCGCATATTGGCTACAACTTGGTCATCGTAGTCCATTCCCAGTCGGCTAAGGTTTGAGAACACTTTGGCAATCAAGCCTTTCTTCTTTACCTCCTTCTGTGCGGCATAGTTCGGGCGGAAGTTCGTTGTCTTCCTGAATCCAGGTATAGACATTGGGTTCTCGATCTGCTCGAATCCTTCGTTAATGTTCCAACTCTGTGACTCGTATGCTGTTCTTGATGTTACTTCGCTTGACTCCATTTTAATCTCTATTCAAATTCTGTCAAAGAATAATAGTTTATGTAGGTCGGTTTTATCTATTCTTGAAATATGGGTTCTTGAAGTTTGCAAGGACATCCGTAAGTTTCAACAGCATTACGATTTCCTGCTCAAACACATTTACCAGAAACTTGGTTATCGGATTCGGACTGTTGGTGATTCTGGCACTCATTAGGTGTCTTAGAAGACCATCGCCTTCGTAGTCGTATGGTGTGTTGAGTTCCTCATCATACAGTTTTGTGTATCTGTATCTGTTTCCGTTTGAATATACTTGCATTTCTATATAGTTCTTTTAATCAAGTGTCACATGGTCAGACTTTATCTTCATTATGGCCGCCTTTGCATCTGGTAACACATTCTGCGCCTGCACCTGTGCCATTGCTGGTGCGGCATACGGGCACGATGACTGTAACGACATAACCACGGTGTTTATGCACTTCCACAGTTTGTTGAGTGCATCTTCGGTCTTGTCACCAAGTAACGCTGGTTCGGCACTACCACCGGCACTACCAAGTGATATACCGTCTGAGTTGATCTCAATGGTTCTGTGTGAACCGTTCTTAGATAATGTTATGTTGCCATCTTTGTTTATCACTATAGAAGAGTCATCGTTCTGGACGATTAGACCTTCCTCGGTGTCGAAAAGAACCTGTGCATATCCCGTTCCCGACTCGGTCCTCATAAGGACTTCGACATCATCATAGGACTTGTCAAGTATGTCAGCCAACTGGTTACTAAGATCGGCCTGCCTGAAATACAACAACTCCTGCGGGTTGTCTCGGTTTATCAGCACCCATATAGGGTCGTTCTCTTTCGGGTGCGAGAATGTTCCTCGTGACAGACTAGTGAACGGTATTATCGGTGGTAATGTCTCGGGGTCGGCCTCGTCAGAGAACACACCCGTAACCGATGCCTTCACAGCACCATAGTTGTCAACCACCTCGAGCACGAAACCTGGTCTTAGCTCACATCTATCAAGTCTCATTTCTTTGTCACAAGTTTTTCTAGCATCTGGTCTCTAATGTCTTCAATGTCAACAAGTTTATCGTCTTTGAACACAGGACGCTTGTTCCATAGTGCTTTCTTTATGCGCTTGAGTATACCGGACGGGTGTTCTTTAACGAATGCCTCAGCTTCCTTCTCACTATCGAACACGGTGTCTTCACCATCAAGTGTAACCATATACATGTATTCACCAGATATAGTAAGATCGCCTTCGATTGCTGTTCTTGGATAGAACACGGGTATGTTGGTCTCGATCTCCAATTGGATCTCCACGGTCTTGTACTTGCTGTCTTGTGAAAGACCATCGAACTCGGCGTTGAACTGTTCTTCAAGACTTTCCGGGAACCTGTACGAGCAAGGTATTGACTGACCCATGTATATGATCTGGTAATTGCGTATAAAATTTATGTGCGTAACGATATACTGGATAAGTTCCAGAGAGTCGGTAAAGCTATCGAGATAGTATTTCACATTCACTTGCATTTTCAGCGGCATTCTGCGGAACTCTGCAGTAAAAGTATATAGATTGTCATCGTACTCGAACTGGAACTGCCCTCGTGTGTACGGACTTGTGAGTTGGTCTGTCAATATGTCAATACCAGCAGGTGTAACGACACCTCTAGGGACATAATTATAGACAAACTTCTCGTTGCTCACCTCACCAGGTTCTATAGACATATCCTGTCCCTTGACCTCGAGATACATTATGTCATCTCCAGTGTTAATGATTAGGTGCGGAACAGCCTTTCCACGGACCCGTATCGAGTCAACGAGATCAGCCATTAATCCTTTGAGAAGCTTCGAGAAGAAGTTCTCCAAAGCGTTAATGTCAATCTCTTCTCGTATTACTTTCTTTCGTATTTCCTTTACATTCATCTAACTAATGTCGGTGTGTATATTCCAGAACCTGTCTGACTGCGGTTTCTTCCAGATATGTCATCAATGTAGTTCGCTCTGACAGAAAGTGTGTAGTTCGCAGGCTCACCGAACAACGATGTCCACAAGTCGAATGATACAGTCTTCTGGATGAAGCTTGTGGAACCCGTTCCTGTCTTGTACAAGAACTCTAACGGTATCTGCAGGCTTTCACCAGGACCAAGTATTCCGTAGCGACTGCCTTCGAGCGTTGATATACTGTCTATACTACTGACAACCATGTTGAGTGAAGCACCGACATTGTTGTCAGACTTGCGGATCTTGTCAGGTGTACCTGTACCGCAAAGCATATCCGTGTCACTCATTAAAGTCGGGATCTCCTGCGGGTCACCGTAATACATTGTTCCATCGTATGGACTGTTCAGTCTGAAATACACCAACTGGTTCTGGTGCTGCTTGAACAGGTTGTTTGCGACAAGATCCTCAGAAGTGAATCTATCTGTATTGTCAGAATATCCCCAAACGGCAAGACCGTCAGTGTTTGCATAGTCCAAAGGCTCGAACTTTGAGCGGGTGTTCGGTGCAACATTGTAGTTCGTGTTACCTGGGAACATTGAGAACAACTTGACATTTCTATCAGTAGGGTTGGTGATTGTTATAGTTATGATATCCAATGCGTTACCGTTGCTGTCTCGGTTACTTCCTGTGTCACTGTATGCTGGTGCGTTGAATGTCGTACTCGCATACGGTATCAGGTTGACAGTATAGTTCTGGTCGGATGCCGTCACATCAAGGACTATCGGATCCAGTTCACCCAACTCATCGAGTATCACTCGCAAGTCACGGTCCATTGACTGCAATTTGTCTGCCAACGGTATCACTCGTCTTTCTTCAGTATAGAAACCACTTGCGATACTTTCTGGTTTGTGCAAGAACATTACATCTTGGTCCATTATCTTGTCTGCGACATGCACAAGTACACCTTCACTACCAAGTATGTTGCGGAAACGATAGTTCTCGGCGTCTTCGTTGTTCGTCTCAACGATTCTCATCAACGGGACATCGGCAACGAACTCATCAGGGAAGCCAACATTCACAATCGGACTCCAACTTGACAAAGTCTCAATGAACGGCCATCCGTCTGAGAACTGGACACGAAGGCGAATGTCCACAGTCTCACCTTGTGTGATAGGAATGTCTATCTGGTTGAAACTCGGAATGTTCTTGTCTTGCGTTGACTCTGGGTAGTCAGTCGTTATCGTCTGTGCCAGTCCAACGGGCTGCTTGACAAGTGTATATGAATCCATACGGTTCCAGTCACTATAGATATATGTCTTCGCCGTTTCGTCTTCTCCTGTCGAGATACTAAGTGCCGTTCCTGCGTTACGGTTACGGTTCTTGTAACGGTACTCGACATCAATCTTCACGACTTTCTTACCTGTTTCCTTTTCGATATCTTCGACATCGTAGAAACCACGGATATGGTATTTGGCGTTCTCAATCGGTACATCTGCTGAGTTCACATTGTCGGATATCTCGTCAACGATCTCAGAAATGTTCTTGTTCAACTCGGCCTTGCGGGCATTCAGGTTGTTGAGTTGCTCTTCGTAAACGACACGGTTCTCAGAGGTGTCAGCAAACGACATTTCACTCAACAGTGCCACTATGTCGTCTATGTCATGCTGAACGGTGTCAAGTTCGGTCTTGTATAACGACTTCTGGTTGTGCAAACTACGGATCTTCTTCACACTCTCGGAATCGTTCAAGTGTGCGTTGATCTCGACCACCTGTAACAACTCTTCGTTTATCTCGGGTCTCGAGTTCTTTAGGTTATCGAGTTCCTCAGTTGACATATTGAACAGATCGGTTGAGAACATCTTCGTAAGACCATACAGTGTGTCACCGATATTGTTGATCTTCATACGGTAGTAGTCCGTGAATGTGTAAAGTATCGTTCCTTCTGCGGTCTCCTCTTCGATTGTGAGTGCGTCTGTGTCAATCAGTATACCCGTTCCCCACGGTCCTTGTATGTTCAAACGACTTTCCAACGGGGCAACGAATATCAGTACATTCTTGTCTTCTTCGAGAGGAACATTGATATACTTGTTCTTGTCCTGTCCTACTTCGGAGAAATACTTCAGTGTGGCATAGTCGTTGTTTGCGTTGCCCGAGTTGTATTCCACAAGGTCGGCGAATGCGCCGTGCTCCACAGTGCATTCTATCTGGCTCTTCTGGTAATCGGTCTTCTCGATCTTTATCTTGACGGTACCGTTGGATGTTATAAGATAGTCACCATCGCTTATCTGTTTCTGGATCGTTCCTGACTCGACCCAGTAGTTCAGTTTCTCATTGAGTGTCAACACATAGTGCTCAACAAGGTCTTCGTCTATCCATTCTTTGTCAATCTTCTTTATGGTGTATTTACCGATTGCAAGACCTTCTCTTATAGGAAGTCTTCTAACGGTATCGTATTCGACATAGTCTGTGTCGGCTCTGTAACCGTAAAGGATCTTAGCCACAGCTGGCCATTCGATAGTGCCAGTGTTCTCGATTGTCTCTGACTGGATCCTTGACAACAGTTCTTCGTTTCGGATTGCAACCTTCTTCACAACCACCTCAGTTATGTCGGTGCCTATAGAAGAAAGGTCCAACTGGACATACGGGTTGGGACTCAGGAAGTCTTTGAATATCGAGTTCTCTTCAATGTTGAAGCTGTCTGGTTTCTCGAGTTTCAGACCTTCTGGTGTGTTCGCAAACGACTTGAGTTGTATCTCTTGAGAGTTACCATCGAACACGAATGCTGCCGTTCCAGTCTTAGGTGCGTTGACGAGATTCTCGAAGTTGTTCTCGAGATCTCCTATCTTGCTTTCAAGATATAGGTATGATGGTATGACATATTTCTCTCCTCCGATTAGAGCAACCACATGCTCTCGTTTCGAGTAGAAACTGTCATTCAGTGCTTTCAGGATTTCTAGGTTTCTTTCTGTTACTTGCTGCAGTCCCGATAGAACTTCGGTTAGATTTGACATGTTCTTTATGCGTTGATTTTCATCCGGAATAATAATCTCTACGGTAAAGAAGTGCAAAATAAAACACATAATGGATTATTCTCTAAACATAAAAACTGTATATTTTCTATGAGTAATAGTAGGTCAGCGTTCCGTGATGGTTTCAAGATTGACCGTTTGGACATACTTGACTCCGATGTAGCTTACCGCTTGAACACATACCGAAACTGGGGTGAGGTTGATCTAACGATTGACCCGTTCCCTAAGACGGAAACTGAAGACACCGACCCGATTAACGCAAAGGGTACCAAGTCACTGTTCAACAATGTCCACGCTGTGTACTATGGTGAGACACTGCGCCGCAGAAACAACATTCCTCTTATAGACACAGCAACGAACAGAAAGGCCGTCAGAAACGACACCGACTGCTCTATACGGGCACTGGTGGCCAATTCTGCAGCTGGTAAGATGGGTAGGGCAGTATACAACTATTCCGACTTCATGTACTGCAAAGAACTTGGTCGTGTGTCGAACAACTATCTGGTTACACTTAGAAGATTCCCTGCACCGTGTGGTGACAATGTTCTGTTCATTGACCAGTTCAACACAAACGAAACCAGTCCTGAGGACGGTCTCCAGCAGCACTCACCAGATATCGGTCGTATGGTGACATGGATCGGTGTGAGTGGTAACGAGATGAGTAATATATTGAAATACGACTTCAAGATGCCGTTCAAGGAGACAAGTGCTGAGATACAAGACGCATCGGGTGGTGGTGATGACAAGTCTAGTGGTCCACTTGGTGCTTTGCTGAACGGTACTGACAAACAGTATAGAAAGTATATGGTAAGTGGTATGGGTGGTGACCATGCCGCAAGTTATGTAGGTGGTCTGTTAGGTGGTGACAAGACCAGGTTGGGTCGTTTCGTTGGATCAAACGGTGGTGGTGCGACATACAGTAACGCATCGTGGCGTGGTTTCCGAGACAACAACAAAGTATACGGTCCCGTTGATGCAATCAAGAAGACCACAGTTCGTGGCGATGAAGGTCTTGACTTCAACCACAGTATAACACTGACATTCGACTACGAGATGCGCAGCTATGACGGTATCAACACAAAGGCCGCTTTCTTAGATCTATTGGGTAACATACTTTCTGTGACATACTCGACAGGAACATTCTGGGGAGGCGGATACCGTATGACATCTGGTTCACCTCAGTCTAATGTGTTTGCAAACCTACCTATATTCAAGATGGCTGAGTCGGGACAACTGAACTCGTTCTCAGATTTGGTTGATGGTGTAACAAACTCGTTGAGTTCAATCTGGGGACAGATATCTCAAGGAGAAGGACTTCTTGGAGCTATAAAGACATTGGGATCTAGTCTGTTCTCAATGTTTACGGGTGCAGCGTTGAACCAGTTGGGCCGCCCTACAAAGGTGGCTTTGAACTCGTTGCTTGAGCCTGTTCCGACAGGACTGTGGCATCTTACAATAGGTAACCCAATGCACCCGATTATGGTTATCGGAAACCTGATACTCGACAAGACAGAGATCGAGCACTATGGTCCGTTGGGTCTCGATGATTTCCCGACTGGTCTAAGAGTGACTTGCACACTGCACCACGGTAAGCCTCGTGACACCACAATGATTGAGAATATGTATATCATGGGCCACTCACGAGTGTATATACCAATGGGTCCAGATATCGAGAAACTATACGACCAGGCAAGTGAATACAAAGAATCCGAAAAGAAGAGTTTCAAGCGTTACGCTTCTGACAAAGACTATTCACAATCCGGTTCTGACCTTGAGCAAGGTTCTGGAACACCTCGTGAGGCTGGAGATACTGTCGAGAACAAACTTGAAATGACTATAAAGAACCTGTATTTCGGTACATCCAACCAGAAACTTATACTCAATGCTGGTAAGGAGGTTGCGTTCGGTGCTCAACCGATTGACAAGAAGAACAGTTCTGCCAACTCCACATCTGGTGGTCGTGGTGGTAACGCCAGCGTATAAAAAATCCCACCTGGATTTCTCCAGATGGGACATTCACATATAGATTGGAAATGCTTATTCAGCAGGCTTGGTGAAGACATACACCTGTTCACAGTATGTGCCTTCACGGACTTCGATCTTCGAGTTCGGGCGGGCTGACAGACGCATACCCATACAGCCTTCGTAAGTGAATCCGATTGACTTGGCGTGTTCTACCATAGGACCGCAGATCTGCTGCACCTTTCCTTTCGATATGACATCAGCGATATTGATACACATGTGACCACCTGGGACAAGTGCTTCATACGCTTTGTCAACGACCTTGAACAGGAAGTTCTCCAACCACAAGTTTGAAGTCTTGTACTGAAGATAACTTTGACCAGGGTCTTCGGAATAGTGTTCACTTTCAAAGTACGGGGGTGATGTGAAGACGAGATCGCATTCTGGGAACGGGATCTCGGGATCTTCGGCGCAACCGCAGATAATGGCAGCTTCTTTTCCTGGTGCCAGTTCGGAATAGTCGGCGATCTGTTGAGCGTAACCTTCAGTCAGGTTGGTGTTCGGGTCAATACCGAAATAACTCTTTGTGTAAGGCGAAGCGAAGAAACCGCACAATCTGTCTCCCCAACCAGCGCAGGGGTCAACGACACGCTCAGCTTGGAAGAAATCGTAGATTCCTTTTGCGTTACCAGGCTTGAACTGACTGGCGATATAGGTTCTAAGTGAAATAACGGTACGGATCTTCGAGTTGTTCACATACGGTTCTTTAAGAGTGAACAAACCACCCATTAACGAGCGGACTTTCGGATAATCGGTCCAGTTCTGCAAAGGACTGTTGAATCCTTTTGAAGCGCACTTCATTCTCGACACCTGGTGATAGTAGTTTGAAGCATCGTTGAACTGGGCACCGCACTCCCAATACATATTACCAGTCTCATCGGTATTTCTGAAGTAACAAGGACCGTTGTGTGGAGGATTGTCGAAATCCTGTAGTTGCTTGAATTTCTCAAGCGCTTGTTCACGAGTGATTTCTTTGAACGGGAAATCTACTTGACCATCGCAGATAAGATCCGCAATCATGTCTTGTAGCTCGTACCTCGTGTACTGTTCTTTCAGTTGTGCCCACGGTTCAGCAGGAATGTCGAACTTCCTGTCTATGACATAGGGCGATAGTGCATTCTCAATCATATCTATGTTGTTTAGTTAATGTATTGATTTAATATAAGCCACGGAAGGAAATGTTTAGATGTCACGGCATATCCTGCGGGTCAAACCTTGCTGTGATTGTCATACTGTTGTCTGCCCAGTCTTCTCTAACATCCACTTTCACGAATTTCCTTACATAGTTGAGTAGATACTCTATAGCTTTGTTCTTAGTTTCCCAGATCACCATATCTCTATCGTGAGGATATCTTCCACGCAACTGGTTCATACTGATCTTCACTTGCTCAGTGACTGCTTGCTGACGAGCTGGACACGCACATGTATCAATGGTATAACTAGATGCAACTAGTGGCTGACCAGTCACGGCTGCAGAATCAATAGCAAGGTCTTTCCAACCAAGTTTGCCGAGATCAATATCTATTAACGGGTCGTTATAGTCCACATCGGACTTTCCACTTGATATAGCCATAACTCAATCGTCTATTAGATCTAGAAACTCGCAAGCCTCACCTTCGCAAGAGAAGTCAATGTCGAGATCGTTCTCCTGGCGGTATATCGAAAGCTCTTCCAGTACATGGTGTGCAAGATCGGCAGCACGCTTGACCACATCGTCAATGTCAAGACCATCAAGTGTGACAATCGCCGAAGCTTTGGTTTCTATTCTTAGTGTTTTCATGTTCTTAGTCTGTAGTGGATATTTACAGTTTCTTCTCAACTATGTATAGACCGCAATACTGGTCCCACGGTATCGGTATAAGTTGTCTTGGTGTCTGAGTCGTGTCTTCTCCTTTCGATCTAATAAGAAGAAAATTCTGTTTAGTCTGTCGGTCTTTGACAAACATAGCGTCAACAGGTGTAGGAACTGTGACATCGAAAGACACTATCTCAGTGTTCTTTGAATCAACTAAAGCGATTTTCATTGTACATGGTTTGGTTCTATTCCACCCTCATACAGTTCGTATAAAGATTCCTCAGGTTCTTCGGTTTCTGAATCGTCTAACGAGAAATTCTCGACATAGCTGAAGAAAATCTCATGATACGATGGACGATACTGGCTGTCTATGTAAACGATTCCTTCAGTTCTGTAACCAATGTACTTGTCGTTAAGTTCTTTTAGAACATCAACGACTCGCTCACTACCGGTGACTATCTTACTGTTGAACTGTCTGAATGTCCGTGGTATCATAGCTCAAGTTTCAGTTGGTTTTCATCAGGGATCTCGGTGTCATCTTCGATTATCCGATCTATAGAGTCCCGCATTGCCTTGTAAGCAGGGATTATGCAAGATTCTTTTGAGAGTCTTTCTGCCAGATCTGGATTGTCAATTATGACTCTTGATATGCACCCGCACAGTACCGATGAACACATCAACAGGTTCTCGGTATACATTGTGTTCTTAAGTCTTGGATTGTCTTTCATTGTCGTTTTTCGGTTTCTTTCAATCATATTACCTGATATATGTCTGCACCTGAGCTTCTCAGCATATCAAGACCTGTGAAACGGATTCCATCAATCTCATCTGAGAAATGACCGTGGAAGTGACCGTAGAACCAGTACTTGATATTTGAGACCTTTTTGATACCTTCCAACAGATCGTTGAAGTCAAGACGCTCGTTATGCAGCTCGGACATAATGAACTTATCTACTCTTTCAAAGCCCATAGCATCGTTGAAACGAGGACCGCACACTAACGGGCAGCAGTGTGTCGCTACGATATCTATAGATTCTTTAGAAATATCCAGATAGTCTAGTTCGTCTGGCAACACCATTTTCTCGTCCTTCCACCAGCTGACATATTCGGTTCTCTGAGATCTATCTATAGAAATCGCTCCACCTATGCAAAGTACATTTCCAGATCTGGTTTCTAACACAGTATAGTCTGGAACCAGAAAGATATTCGGATACGCTCCACCGTACTGGAACTCACTAAATTCCCCGCAGTCGAAATAACTAGGATAGTCGTGGTTTCCTCTAAACATTACTAATGTAATGTCGTTGGCAGCAAGTTTCTCCTGCAGATGCTGGAATTCTGTAGAATAGTAACCGCGCTTGTAGAAGCCCATACCGATATCTCCACATACGACAACCACACAGTCGGTCAGGTGCCACTGCTGTGTCAACGACCACACCAGCTTCCTGAACTCACCGTGTATGTCACCAGTGAAGTATAGGTTTGTTCTGTTTCTTAGGTCAATCTTTTTCATCGGATTCTTGGATAGATTGTCGGGTTTTCACCACCATACTTGATTCCTTCCGCCTTTGGGAGTTTCTCAGAAGGCTTTCTTCTACGCTTTCTCTTCTTACTTACTGGTTTTGAGTTGCGTTTTTCAAAATCAGCTTGGTACTCGTCCCAGCAGTCACCGCCTTCATACCAGTCATCAACAACGAACTTGAGCGAAAGATCTGGTATACCGTCTTCTTCGCAAATGTTGAGCATGGCCTCGAAGCCGCCCGTGGAAATGCAACAGGTTTTCTCTCCTTTGGAAAGGTGGTATTCGATTACATCGTCAAGAAGTCTTCTCGATTCGATAATCAGTGTCTGGATGTCAGGGACACCGCAGTCCCACCACCCCCAGTCAAGTGCAACCATAGTCTTGTGGACTTGCTCGTAACCGAAGTTTTCGATGATGTTGTCTCTCATCTTCTCGAGAGTGATCTTGTCGTACTTCCTTACGGACTTTTCTGGTTCTTTGTCATGGGTTTCTGGTTTCTTTGTTTCCACATTCGTGTACATGGGATCTGGATGGACCACCCGTTTCAGGTCTGCAATGTACGGATACAGGACTTTTCCACGGTAATATCCCTGTGTCACAACAGTGACAACAGCAAGTTGCGGGTTCTTAGTCCAAGGACCAGCATACAGACCTTCAAGATCTCCTTCCCAATTAAGTTCAAGATCGTGGTTATACACATAGTCCTCGTCCACCCAGTGGAAACGGACACGGTCACCATACATTAGTACTTCGTTAGTATCAGTAAGCAACGGTTTCTCTTCCATATATTTATAGGGTTTTTAGTTAATATCTGTAACCACCGACACCATCATCGTATTCGACAATGATATTCAGTGCCTTTGTGAACTCTTCTATGGGGTTCTCGATTGACTTACCGACAAGGTGGAAGTCTTCGTAGTTCTTGACAATGATCTGGTTGGATCTTGTGCATTTCAGTGGATCCAAGTACTCTTCAAGATCCTTTACAGAAAAGTATTCGTTCTTGTAGTCGGATGTCGAGGGTTTGGCCCATCTCGGTAGAACAATGTTGAATTGCCTTAACGGGAACTGGGTCTCGAGTCGGTCTGGTGAATACACAAGTGCAAACGAGTCCTGCTCGTCTTCACCGTAGCGGTCATCTTCTTCACCGTTGATCTCGAACAGTCGTTTCCGTCTGAGATACAGGTATTTCAACGGTTCTTTCAGAATGTCTTCTGGAAATTCTTTCTCTTCCATATCGTGTGTGTTTGGATATAGATATATAAAAGAATCTATACGGAACTTAAGATAAAAGAAATCACCACAGACCCATGAGGATCTATGGTGACATATAGATATACTGGTGTTCACAAATGAAACTTGACTGCAAACACTATAGTGGATATGCGCTCTTGGAATCGAACCAAGTTCAGTTTCAGCAATACCAGACTTGCTCAGCGCACTACCTTCCACAGTGCTTGCAATATGAGACCCCTATGGGAGTCGAACCCACCTTTTCGGTTTTGCAGACCGCCACCTAACCGCCCGGAACCAGGGATCTGTCGGGAAGAGTGGAATCGAACCACCATGTAACCAATTACACTTTCAACTCCTTATCAGGGAGAGGTGATACATCCCGAAGTGCTGGGGTTTGATTTGTCGGTACCCAGCCTCCAAAGTCATTCCTTATCCTGAGAATTCAGAAACACCGTCTTCACTTATCTTGTCCAGTTTCGATGACTGGCTTCCATAAGATAAGCTTCTCAGAACCCATCAAGATAACCATCGGGGGACACCCCGGTGCAGTTTCTAAACAGTCTTTGACCGCTGTCCATGTGCTGTGTCTTGCACCGACAACTTTCCGTCTCCTAGTGACACACTCAACGGAACGGTGTTCCCCCGCCGGGAGTCGAACCCAGAACCCTATGCTTAAGAGGCATCAGCTCTAACCAATTGAGCTACGAGGGATTTTGCAAATCTATATAAATCACTATACAGACATTTAAAGTCTTGAAAAGTTGGACCACCAGGACTTGAACCTGGAGTCTCCTGAGTCAAAGTCAGGCGTGTTATCCAGTTACACTATGGCCCAGTGTGAGCGGAAGACGGGTCTCGAACCCGCAACCTTCAGCATGGCAAGCTGACGCTCTACCGATTGAGCTACTTCCGCATATACAAAGATACCAACATATCATTCCGGACTGAATATGAATTTTACATCAGAATATTCTCACCGACTTGAACTACATGTTACTTTCTTTGATTTCGCATGAACAGGAGTCGAACCTGCGCCGTCTTTCTAGTGTGCATCTTTGAATCGTCTAGGTGGCTGGACTCGAACCAGCGGCCTCAAGATCCCGGATCTTGAATGATACCAACTTCACTACACCTAGCGGTCGGGAGGATTGTCCACCTATGCTCGCATACCTCAATGGGCCTCCCTAAGCAGTTTCTGCTCTGTCGGGACAGCAGGACTCGAACCCGCAAACATTAGAACTTCATTTGTTGTTATCCTCCGGAAAGGCATCTCAAAATCCATATCTAAGTGTCAGTTATTCCTCCGGTAACTATTCACTGACTTCCCTCCCCAACAGAGGGCGACTATACCAATTCGTCTATGTCCCGTATTTAGTCACACTATCGCAGGACTATCAGCTCCCAAGCGTCCGACTTTACGGAAGGACAACCGCTAGCTCGCTGTCCTGTTTGTACTCCGTGAGGGAGTCGAACCCCCATCTTATGGTCCGTAGCCACACATTCTATCCATTGAACTAACGGAGCAGATTTGATGGTGCGGAGGGAATCGAACCCCCAGATGGATTTCCCTGTTTTCTCAGGCATCTTTCCTACACGGCATCACCCGTGCCACACCATTGTGTACTCCCACCGAGACTCGAACTCAGATCTGGAGTTTAGGAAACTCCTATTCTTTCCTGTTGAACTATAGGAGTTAAGAAGTATCCCTGGAGGGAGTCGGACCCTCACCCGAAGACTAGGTTTTGAATCTAGCGCGTCTACCAATTCCGCCACAGGGATATGTTAGCAAGCAGAACAAGACTCGAACTTGTATCTCATGGCTTGGACACCATGCGTTCTACCAAGTGCTTCTTTTGAACTATCCACTCTGTGCAGAAGAGCACTCTTCTGCATTTGCACAGGAGGTAGGAATCGAACCCACAACCTATGGTTTTGGAGACCATCGCTCTGCCAATTGAGCTACTCCTGCATAAAAGTTTCCACAATGAGAATCGAACTCATATCCCGGACTGGGCCAAACCTCGCCGTGTTTTACCATTAGACTATGTGAAACTCCACATCAACACAACTTACCATACTCATCTATGGCATTATGGCCACTATCTCCATAGATTCGTTACTATCGGTTGTGCATCAGTTTGTAAATGTGCTCTCGGCGAGAATCGAACTCGCATGGTACTGTTATTTCCCAGCCGCCTCTGAAACGACCGTGTCTACCAATTCCACCACGGGAGCAGTGTGCCGGAACTTGTCCGGCAAGGTGCTGTGACTTCCCAGCATTCCAGCAAAGCTCCTTTTTGATTTCATGTGCAGGAGAGCAATGCAAAACCTGCCCGGTACTCGGAGCGGGAATCGAACCCGCATTTCCAGCTTGAGAGGCTGGCGTACTGACCGGTTATACGATCCGAGCAACGAGACCTCTGATTTGGCTCAGAAGTCTAGAAGCCTCGCAAGGCGGCCTACTTTAGGCGGCCATACGGAATGAATAGTCGTTGCCAGTTATTTGGCGTTCAGTTGTCTCCTTACATTGTACTCCGCAGCAATCAAAACCAGACGAGCCCATTTTTTAGATTTTGGTAGTGGACTCGGAGGGAGTCGAACCCTCGTCTTACTGAATTTCCTTTGTCTATCAACGACAGCTGGAGCCAATGGGAGGAATCGAACCTCCGACCAAACACCTCAAGCATTTGCTATCCGTGTCTCTCTAAACCCACTGAGTTACATTGGCTTTGAGCCGCTACTCGGAATCGAACCAAGATCTCAAGATTACAAATCATGTGTAATAGCCTTTATACTATAGCGGCTTGTGAAGTACTCCGGACGGGACTCGAACCCGTAGTCTCCACCTTGAAAGGGTGGCGAGGTAACCAGTTACTCCACCGGAGCATTGAATCTGCCGGCGTTCATTTTTCCCAAGCAATGTTTCTGTGAGGGACAACGGGGATAATGTAGAGCCTTTACTTTTCTTCCGGCAGATTGGGTGAAAGGTGAGAATCGAACTCACGGCCTCCTGAGCCACAATCAGGCGCTCTATCCTACTGAGCTACAACCACCATAAGGTAAAACTGTTTGTTGCGGTTCTTGGAGTCGAACCAAGTATCTCCTCTACAAGTGTTGGAGGTATGATGGGGCCTTGATGACACCCGCTTCCGTTTCACTCAACCGCTCATCAAGTAGCGCTTTGTTTCCTCGCTGGGACTCGAACCCAGGACCCCCTGATTAAAAGTCAGGTGCTCTCAAGCCTTGCGGAACCGACTGAGCTACGAGGAATCAATGCGAAGTTCTGAGGTGCCGACCCCCATTCCCGAAAGAACCAGCTGCATTCCAAGCAGTGCCGTGAGCCGTCACGGTTAGAACTCCATTGGCGATGGCCTGAGGTGCCGACCCCCATTCCCGAAAGAACGCATAGTTTTCAAGACTAGCTCCGAGGCCGCTCGGATTAAGCCACCATTGAAGTAGAACTTGACAGAATCGAACTGCCTTACTCTGCTGGCCTCAGCAGCGTCTCATGTGTCTTCAACCACTTAATGACCGACATTCAAACTAATTAACTAGTATGTTCATTTGACCGTCACCAGTTTGGTCGTTCTGTTTGCTCCAACCGACCCAAGTTCCATATCCTGGTTCATCAGCAGAAGGATTGTACCAGAAACTTACTGCACAGCATTTCGTACATTTCCAGGATATTGCTGCCTCCCTCCCGTTGTTTCCTTTCGGGCTTAGCCATCAACCGTCTCATTCGAGACAATCGGTCAGGTGGCGGTGACCTGAGGTGCCGACCCCCATCCGGTGAAGGACCACCCGCTTTCGAGACGGAGTCTGGAGCCGTCCAGATTAAGTCACCATGTAAATCCGGCGAAGTGAGGTCCCAACACACTATCTCCTTTCAGTTAAGTTTTGCTTGCAGATTGCACGGATTAGGTGTTTTGCCGTTCCGCTAGAGGCTGCAAGGTCCACCGGATTCAATTAGCTGTGCAGCAGGAATCGAACCTGCGCCGCCGCTCATGCGGAGTGCTTGCCAATTACACTATACACAAACTACTCGGCAAAGTAGCGATTTGTGAGCCGTCTGATGAAGTCAACACAGTTGCCGCTGCGGATCGTCCACTTCAACGAACTCGCCTTGTTCTGCGGGAATAACGGGACTCGAACCCGTACCTCCGGCGTGACAGGCCGGCGCATGTAACCAAATTCATCCATACTCCCAAAGTGCGGTGCATACGGGACTCGAACCCGTGATCTCCGGCGTGACAGGCCGGCATTCTAAACCAACTAAACTAATGCACCATGTTTGGATTCCAGTTTTGTCCCTACCCCGTTTTCTTGTTTGCCGGCACGAGAGGGTTGCTGCACTGAGACGGAATCCTAGTAAACTATACAGCCTTTCACGCTGTCCCCACTGGAATCGAACCAATATCTCCTGATCCAGAGTCAGGCATAATAACCGTTATACTAGAGGACAATTTGTGGTCCCTCAAGGAGTCGAACCTCAATACGCTTCCGAAGCTGGGACCCTTAGGAGTTTTATATCGGAAAACTCCCCGTGTACAAAACGCATGGTTTTCACATGATAGCCCAAGTGCACTTTTGGGATACATCATAATCACCAGTCCTTAGAGTTAATTACGCTCTGTGGTTAGGTGAGCTGCGGGTCCACTTG